>PVBE011166701.1_pt1 | contig 45158 bp, 40 predicted proteins | sample 1631181 | NCBI WGS metagenome assembly PVBE01 (sample SAMN08397723, study PRJNA350692) | Marine metagenome, whole genome shotgun sequencing project. | isolation source: water | place: Pacific Ocean | collected 2012-04
ACCAGGCTGATGAAGAACAGTTGAAAAAGATCGACCTGCGCATTGCCGTGTGGAAAATGTCACTTGAATCCACCATGCGGTAGACTGCTCGGTCGCCCATGCCCATCGGAACCCGCCCAATCATCGCCTCTTGTCTCGCCACCGGCCTGATCATGGCCGGCTGTAGCCCCATTGAGCGTGCCGGTCCCCGAGCTCGGGGCGGATCAAGCATCAAGGACCTCGATGGCATGCAGCGGGACCAACTGCATCGCGGCACCATCGGTGCCGATACTGGCATTCTGGGATGGGATGACCGAAGCAGCGGCAGCTACGTGCCAACGGTCGTCCGTGGCTATGGCTTGGTGGTCGGTCTCGACAGCACCGGATCACGCGACATCCCGCCCAATGTTCGAGCGCACATGCTGGAAATCATGACCCGCCACGGCATCGGCTCGGAGCGATCAGGTTTTGGGCAGATTTCGCCCGAAACCATGCTCGACTCAGACGACACCGCCGTAGTCATTGTCGAAGCCATTCTGCCCCCAGGCGCCGTCGGGCGAACCCGCACGCCACCGGTGGCATCGGGCCGACTTCCCGAGATCCAACCTGGCACGACCTTCGACGTCCGCGTGCACGCCGACCCACGAACCGGAACAACCAGTCTAGAAGGCGGTCAGTTGTATTCGACGGATCTTCGACCAGGCCCGCTGCTCACCGGCAGCAAGCAAGCGCGACGCATGGCCATGGCCAGTGGGCCAATCTTCCTTAATCCATTTATCAGCGACGAAGCCGCCGCCCGAGGTGAACTGAATCTCCGCAATGGCCGCATCCTCGATGGCGGCGAAGCCATTGAAGACAGTCCCCTCAAACTCCAGTTGTATACGCCCAGTCACACCCGTATCAGAGTGCTGCAAAACGCAATCAACCGTCGCTTCCCCATCGAGCGGGGACAGCGTCACGAAACGGCCACCGGCGTGAGCGATGGCATCATTCAGATCACAATTCCGCCGTCCTATCGCAGCGACCCCGACCGATTCGTTCGCATCCTGCAACACGTCACGGTGCGACAGGTCGACATCGACCGCATCGCTGACTCCATCCGCCGCTCCCTGATCAAAGACCCCTCCGGAGCTTCGACGGCGTACTGGCGGTGGGTGGCACTGGGGCCTTCGGCCCTCCCGGCCGTGCAAGCCTTGTACGACTTTCCCGAACAAGGACCGCGATTGGCCGCGCTGCGAGCGGGCGCGGACCTAGGTGATCCACAGGTCGGTGAGCACCTCAGAGAAATGACCCGCTCGAGCCTGCTGGCCGAACGACTTGAGTCGGCGCACCTGCTAGCGACGCTTCCTCGCGAACCTCGGTCCGACAACGCCCTTCGGAAATTGCTCGATGATGAGGATATTGAAGTGCGATTCCGCGCCTACGAGGCACTCGAACGCCGTGGCAGCGGACTGGTTCGCCGCAGCATGGTGGGCGACCGATTTGCCCTGCACGAAGTCCCCTCGAGTTACTCCACGATCTACGTCACCCAGACCAAGGAACCGCGCATCGTGATCTTTGGCGAAGATCTGCAGATCGATCGGCCCATCACGCTTGGGCTATGGGACAACGAGATCATCATCAAGGACGTCGCCGAGGATGACACCATCGAGGTGTTGTCGCGAACCGGACCTGGCGGCAGCATGATCATTGATCGCATTTCGCCCGACCTGCAGGAGTTCATACTGCTTCTGTCCCACACCCCGACGGTCCAAGACCCCTTGCCCGGCCTGGATCTGCCCTACAGCCGCGTGGTGGGCACCCTGCACGGCATCTGGTCGGCGGGATTCCTCCCAGTGGACTTCAAGGCCGAGCAAGATCGAGCCATGGCCGAGTTGCGACGGGCAGGTGCTCTGTCCACCTACCGCCCGCGGCCGGAGTTCAGCACCGCCCCAGCAGCCCAAACACCCTGATTTTTGAGTGTGGACCCACCTAAACTGGCGTATCAATACCCGTCTGAACGACCTATAGTGGGAGCCACCACACGGTTGGAATTGTCCCGACCCAGCACGGCCTGAGTTGCCAAGGCTGAAATCAGTGTGGCCACTGGCTGGAAGCCGGTGGACTCGGGCAAGGAGGCCCGCATCGCCCATGCGTTTGACCAAGGTCACTGTTTCCGGATTCAAGTCCTTCGCAGACACCGTTGACTTTCGGTTCGATGAGCCGAAAGTGGGAATTGTCGGCCCCAATGGGTGCGGCAAGTCCAATGTTGTCGACGCCGTCAAATGGGTGCTCGGTGAACGATCGGCCAAGAGCCTTCGTGGTGGCGCCATGCTTGACGTCATATTCGCTGGCTCGGCCGGGCGCAAGCCTCTGGGCATGGCATCAGTCACACTGACCTTTGCCAACCCAATCACCAATCCCAACGCGCGACTCCCGGAAGATCGCCGCGGCCTGCAGGTGGACATGGATGAAGTCGCCGTGTCGCGACGTCTGTATCGCGATGGCCGCAGTGAGTACCTGATCAACGATCACAAGGTGCGACTCAAGGACATCAAAGACCTCTTCCTCGACACAGGCATCGGCAACGCCGCGTACTGCATCATCGAACAGGGCCGCGTCTCGGCCATCTTGCAAGCAAGCCCAATCGAACGCCGCACGATTCTCGAAGAAGCCGCAGGGGTTGCTAAATTCAAAGTGCGCCGACTCGAATCGCAACGCAAGCTCGAACGAACCGAAGTCAATCTCGTTCGTGTACGCGAACAACTCAACAACACCGAACGTCGCTTGCGAATGGTTCGCGGGCAGGCAAAAAAGGCTCGCGCATTCAAGGATCTCGACGATCAGTACCGCACGCTTCGGCGCGATTTGGCCTTTGACCAATTCGACGAATTACAAGAACGCTTGATGGGTTTGACCAGCCGACTAACCGACCTTGCGGCTCAGCGTCGGATACTCGAAGACGCGCTGGCTACTCTTGAAGAAGCCAAGCAAGATGCCGAAATCTCCGCGCACGAACACGACACGAGGCACCGCGAACTCGAACGCATTGCCGGCGAGCATTCATCTCGTATCGAGCAAGCAAACCAGCGAATCGAACTCACGCGGCACCAGCATGCGGAAACCTCCGAACAGATCGAATCGGACCGCACCGAACTGACCGAACTGGAACGTCGTCTTGCAGAGGTCCGTGACCAAGTAGAGCAGCTCTACCGAGAAGCGACCGAGGCCAGCACCGCCGTCGATGTCGCCGAAGCAGCAACCGCGACTCTGGCCGATGCTGCCGCGATGGCCAGCCACACGGTGGACGCCCGAGCCGAGTCATTTCGCAGTGCTAGAGGACAACGCGATGATATCGCCGCAGCCCACGCCGCAGCCCGCACACGTGTCGAGACCACCGCTGATCGCCTCAGTGCTGTCAGCGAGTCGCTAGAACGAACACACGAGCGTATCGCCACCAACTCCACGGCCACCGAAGAAGCTCGCGGAAGACGAAGCGACAGTCGCCAATCACTTGACGGGGCACGCCAATCCGTCGAGTCTTCCGAACATGATCTTCGTCGCCACGACGATGACGCCACTGAACTTGGCCAGCGAACTAATTCCGTTGCAGACGCACTGGCCGATGTTCGGCACGAGCGGGCCGCAGTCGGTTCTCGGCTGCACTTGCTTGATGAAATGCAGCACGCTCACGAAGGCCTTGGAGACGATGTCAAACGTGTGCTCGATGAAGGCGGCGACGATGTGCTTGGCGTCTTGGGCGATGCCATCAACACATCCCGTGAGCACGCCACACTGGTCGAGACAATTCTTGGTCGCGACCTCGAAGTCGTACTGGTATCCAATGCTCAGGCCGCCCAGCGTCTGATCGAATGGTGCAGCCGCGAGTCGCTCAGTTTGGTCATCGCCGTGACCGACGACGCAGCAGGCACTGATACATCCGCACCGCTTCCTGAGGGTGCACAATGCGTTCTGGACATACTCAACGTCGCCTCGCATGCCAGGGGTGTTGCCAAGCGTCTGCTTGGCCGCACGCTGGTGGTTGATTCCTTCCAAGATGCTGCAGTCATGGCGAGCAGCGGCTGGCGGGTCGCCGCTCGCAGCGGGCAGGTCGTCGAAGCCGATGGCCGAATTCGCATTGGTCGTCCAGCGGCGGGCGGTTGGATTTCCCGCCGCATGGAAATGGAAGAACTCGAAGCGACCGTCGCCGGCCACGATATCCGCATCAGTTCACTCGACCGCGATCTCACGAATATGCGAGAGGCCTCCACGCAAGCCGATCAACGTCGCCGCGATGCCGCCGAACAACTGCAAGCCGCAAGCAACCGGGTGGTCGATCTTGAGTACGCCTTGCAGGGCATCGAAGCAGACATCGATCGACATGAACGCCAGCGTCGTGAACTCGATGCCGAGCAGCGTGACCTGCAAGAACGTTCGAATGAACTAACGACCCAGCAGACCCAGCAGCAACACGAGGTCGAAGAAACCACTTCACAACTAGCGGAACACGAGTTGGTCATTGAAGAAGCCGAGTCCGCCTTGGAAACGGCCAGAGCCAACCAGCACGGCGCACAGGAGGCGTGCGCTGGTCACCGCGTCGAACTAGGCAAGCTCTCGGAACAGCATCAGTCATGCTTGCGTGAAGCCAGACATGTCAAGGCCGCCGCCGACGAAACTGAAGACCGCTGCACGGCCCTCCGCGAGCAACTCGCCCGCCGCACCAGTCAGCTCGACCAGCATGCCGCCGCCATTGAGTCGGCCACAGCCCAGCTTCGCGCCGACACCCACGCTCACGATCAAGCCCAGCGGGACATGGCCAGCGTCGAAGCTGCCTTGGAAACAGCGACTCGTTCCGTCACCCAAGCAGCTGCAGAATTAACTGAGGGGCAGCGCCGAAACAAGATCCTTGAGCGTGACCACCACGCCTTGGAGTTAAGTCGCCGCGAAGCCGAGATCAACCGCGAGAATCTCGAAGAACGTGTCGTAGAAGAACTCAGCCTTGACTTGCCGACTGCCATTTCGCAGTGGAAGGCTGAACGTGATCCACAAGCAGACGCCATCGACTGTGAGGCATCTCAGACCGAAATCGACCGACTTCGCAGCGAGATCAAGTCGCTTGGCAATGTAAACCTCGACTCGATCGAGGAGGAGCACAACCTCGACCAGCGAAACGAAGACCTCATCTCGCAAGTTGCGGACATCGATACGGCCCGCGAGCAGTTGGAATCGCTTATCACCGAGTTGGAAGACGCAAGCAAGACTCGCTTTGCTGAAACGTTCGAGGCTGTCAAATCCCACTTCGCTGGTCCACAAGGCATGTTCCGCCAACTATTCGGCGGCGGAAGTGCCGATCTCTATCTTGTCGAAGACGAGAATGGCCGAGTGGACATGCTCGAGTCGGGCATTGAGATCAAAGCCAAGCCCCCTGGCAAGGAACCCCGCGTCATCAATCAGTTGTCTGGCGGCGAGAAAACAATGACCGCCGTGGCCTTGCTGCTGGCGATCTTTAAATCACGCCCGGCCCCCTTCTGTATTCTCGACGAAGTTGATGCCGCGCTCGATGACGCCAACGTCAATCGATTCTGCGCTACGATCGATCAGTTCCTCGACAAGAGCCACTTCATCATCATCACGCACAACAAGCAGTCGATGCTCGCCTGCGACCGGCTCTATGGTGTTACTCAACCACAGCGAGGCGTATCCAAGCGAGTGACGGTACGGGTCGATGAAGTCGGAGACGGCGGCCGCATCAGCAAGTCGGCTACTGAGCGTGCCAGCGAAGAACAGCAAACCGACACCGCCTCTGAGGCCCCCTTGATCGAGACCACCCAAGCCGCGGCAGAAATGTCCGAGTCCGTGTCAACATAGCGATGCCAAGATGTGGGCGTGCGTTTGGCGGCTTTGTTCTGCGCCGCCTTCCTTCGCCGCGGGTGGCCTACTACTTTCAAAGCACATACGCATCGCTACGAGAACCACACCCCGAGCGTCCGATCGATCTCCCCCCACGCATCGGCCAGTTCCGTGACGGGTCGGCCGTGGGAGCAAAGGGGTTGGGCGTGTTAAATACGTGATCGCCATGCTCGACGATGTGGACCCACACTCGCGATGGGTTGGCCGACGCCAGACTCACCGCATCGCTCGGCGGCACCGTCGGGTCCTCAGCTCCGTGAATCACCACCACCGGCACGATGATCTCGCCGACACGGGCTGGCAGATCGTGTGCGTCCGAGTCGTTGTCCTGCTCGTACAGCCAAATCGGATCAACATGCAGAGTCTGCCCCGTTCGACTCGATGCGAGTTCGAAGACCTCACCTCGTCCAAGTTGGGCCAGCGCTTCTTCGCTGAAGCGTCGCAGCGAACTGGGCGCGCTCAGCGAAATCACACCGCACACCATTTGCATCAATTCGTCGCGACCATGGCTCCCAGCCGTCAGTAGGCATGACGAGCCGCCGCGACTGTGCCCAAGCAGCACCAGTCCCAAGCCTTGTCCGGCAAGTACCCCTTGCTGCACCGCGCCTACGACGCGAAGAATGTCCGATACGGCGCTCGACCACGTGCCGCGGCGAAATGCGTCATCATTAAATAGTCCTTGCCCGTGGTCCATGCCCGAGTGCGCCAGATTGATGCGATGCACGATAAAGCCCTGCTCGCACATCCGAGCGGCCAACCACGGAAACATGCCGTAGTCCTTAAAGCCCATGTAGCCGTGCACGATGACCACCACGCCCCGCGCGTCGCCATCGGGCAGGTGCGTACTGCCTCGAATGGGGAGATCGTCGCTTCCTGGAAATTCCCACTCAGTGACCATATCGCCTCTATTCTCCAGCCAAGGCCGGAAGATGCTCAACCACCGCACGGGCAAAGTCCATCGTGCCCAGATCGCCACCGAGATCCCGCGTTTGGCACCCCGCCACGAGCGCCGCGTTGTATCCATCACGAATACGATCGGCCACATCAACGCAATGGGGATCGCAGGCTGAGTCGGCCATGTGTCGCAGCATCATCACACTGCTCATGATAAGCGCCAACGGATTGGCAACACCCTGCCCCGCAATATCGGGCGCCGAGCCATGAACTGCCTCAAACACAGCACACCGATCGCCCCCAAAGTTCGCGCCAGGTGTGCAGCCAAGGCCGCCCACCAGTCCGGCGCACAGATCGCTCATCACATCGCCGTAGAGATTCTCACACAAGAGTACATCGAATTGTTCGGGTCGCTGCACGATGCGCATGCTGCCCGCATCGATGATCACTTCGTCGTAGTCCACTTGGCCTGCATAGTCCCCAGCCACCTCGCGGCAGCATCGAAGAAACAGCCCGTCGCCGAGTTTCATGATGTTGGCCTTGTGCAGGACCGTCACCTTCTTGCGACCTCGGGCGAGGGCGTACTTAAAGGCGAACTTGGCGATGCGACGGCTAGCCTTTTCGGTGACAACCTTCAAACTCGTGACAACGCCCTGGGTAATAAGGTTCTCGATGCCCGAGTACAGGCCCTCGGTATTCTCGCGGACGACAACCAAATCGACGCCCGGATCGCTATATCGCGTGTGCACCCCATCGAGGCTCCGCACGGGACGCACCGCACCAAAGAGGTCCAATCGCTTGCGAAGGGCCACGTTGACGGACGTAAAACCCTCGCCCACTGGCGTCGTGCATGGCCCCTTCAGGGCCACGCGGCACCGCTGGACAGCCTCGATCGTGGCGACAGGTAACGTCTCGGTTGCCCCACGCTCGACCGCCCCGAGGCCGGCATGATGGGTCTCCCAGTCGATCTGAGCGCCAGCCTCGGCCATCACAAGACAGGTTGCCTCAGCCACCTCAGGACCAATGCCATCGCCTGGGATGAGCACTGCCGTATGTCGCATCATGCAAACCTTTCTGCCGCTGCCGGCCAAGAGACGCACGATACCACTCTTTCGATGCATGGCAGGCCCTGCCCGCTGACCGACCCGAGTTGACGTGCGCGGGCCCCGGCTCGACCATATGCATCGTGCCGCCCACCTCACCCACACCAACCCACGATGTCCTCATCATTGGCGGAGGCATCGCCGGCTTGATGCTCTTGGACCGGCTGCACACACGCGGCGATTCGGTCTGCCTGATCGAGCGTCAAGCCTTGGGCTGCGGCCAGACCATTCAGAGCCAAGGCATCATCCACGGCGGTCTCAAGTACGCGCTGGGTGGACGAGCAAGCGCCGCTTCGCGGGCCGTGCGAGACATGCCCGATCGGTGGCGAGCCATGCTTGCAGGCCAAGGCGAGACTGATTTGCGAGGGGTTACCCTCCGCGCGCCCTCCTGCCATGTGTGGTCCACCGGATCGGCGACATCACTGCTGGGGCTGATGGGCGCCAAACTCGCCCTCCGCACGCACCCCCAAAAGGTGCTGCCCGGCGAGCGGCCCGACGTACTACGTGATGTGTCTGGGCAGGTGCTCACAATGGCCGAGCCCGTGCTGGAGCCGGCGAGCATGCTCAAAGTGCTTGCTGACAGACATACGCCCCGGCTCCACCACGCCGACATCAGCGAGATTGCGCACACGCACACCGATGTCATGCTCACCACCACGGACGGACGCGAGTACCGCGCCCGCCAACTCGTGCTGACTGCAGGGGGCGGCAATGGCGCCCTTCGAACGATGGCGGGCCTTGACAGCACGGCCATGCAGACTCGCCCGCTTCGGATGGTGCTTGCTCGCAACACCGGCGCGATTCTCAACGGCCACTGCATTCGTCGAGCCGCACCCTTCCTGACCATCACCAGCACCACCGATACCCAAGGCCAGATCGTGTGGCAGATCGGCGGCGACGTCGCCGAGCATGGAAGCGTGTTGACCGAGTCTGAGACCATCAAAGAAGCCATCGCAGCAATCCGGACCGCGTTACCTAGTGTGAACATCGATGCGTTCGAGTGGAGCACCTACGAAGCGCCCCGAGCCGAGCACGCCGTGACCGATGGGCACCGCCCCGATCTTCCTGGCATCGTGCAAGAAGGTGAGATTCTGACGGCCTGGCCGACCAAACTCGCACTCACGCCACTTATGGTTGACGAGTTGCTTGAGCGTATTCCACAACGAGTCAAACACACCGCACCAACACCCCCCACAAACACACCCCCCACAAACACACCCCCCACAAGCACACCCCCCGTAGCCACCCCCCCTTGGGAGGAGATCGCCGCATGGAGCACCGCCCCCTCGGCTCGACCGGCCTGACAACAAGTGCCATTGGTTGGGGCACGGTCAAACTCGGCCGCAATCAGGACGTCAAGTACCCCGATGCGTTTGAGTTGCCCAGCGACGAGCAGGCCACTGACATCGTGCATGCGATGTTGGACTTGGGCATCACGTTCATTGACACCGCGCCAGCCTACGGGTTGGCCGAGAAGCGGCTTGGCGCGGCGATCGCTGATCGCCGCAGCAACCTGATCGTGTGTACCAAAGTCGGCGAACGATTTGAAGCGGGGCGCAGCCAGTTCGACTTTACTGGTGCCGCGGCGCGTCGGTCGCTGGACGAATCACTGCGTCACCTCCGCACGGACCATGTAGATGTCCTTCTCGTTCACAGCGACGGACGCGACGAGTGGATTCAGCAGGAGACCGATCTCATCGAGACGCTCAAGTCATTGAAAGCGCAGGGCAAGGCTCGCGCGATCGGGTTGTCGGGCAAGACCCCCCAAGGAGCGGCATTGGCGCTGTCCTGGGCGGATGTCCTCATGTGTTCTTGGAACCCCTCGCAACGCGACCACGAATCCGTCATGCACTCGGCCCGCGAAGCGGGCATTGGTGTACTGATCAAGAAAGTGCTCGCCAGCGGCCATCATGCCCGCGACGGCGGCGACCCATCCCAGGCCATCACCGAATCGCTCACCCACGCCGACGCCACCATCATCGGCAGCCTCTCCCCCGAACGCATGGCTGGCAATTGTCAGGCTGGTTGAGCACTCACGCCGCTGGTTTGACGATGTGAATGGTGAGTTTCACACTGCATCGACAGCGGCGGTGCCCCATGACCCCATGAATGATCGGCGGACCCTTAGGGCAGCACAAGCACCATGTCGATTCGAAGGCGGTCGGGGTCGCCCTTCATGGTGGCGGAGTTGGCTGCGAAGACGTCGTCCCAGCGGTCAGCATCGCCGTAGTGCTCGATGGCGATTGAGGTCAGGGTGTCGCCCTGAGCGACTCGGTACGTGCGTTGCTGGGACGCTCTGAGAGATGCGTTGGCCGCCGATGCTGGCCTAGGAGCGGCTGCCAAGCCTGGAATCTTGATGGTCTGACCAATGCGAAGGCGGCTCGGATCGAGGCCTGGATTGGCCTCGACCAACAGCGACCACTTCTTGGCGCTTCCTAACGTCCGCTGCGAAATCTCTGACAGCGTGTCGCCGGGCCCAATGGTGACGGTGCTAGGGGGACTCGATTCGGTCAGTTGGGTCGATGCGAACGGAGTGACCGCGCGTGTCGTCACAGGCACGGGCTTGCCCTCAAGCAGTGAAGGGATGGGTTTCCCCATTTCGATGACCGAGTCGTCATGCTTCTTCACAGCCGGTTTCAGTGGGGCAGCCATGGCTGTCGCCGTTTGTGTCTGTGCCGAGACTGATGATGCCGCTGGCATGGAGATAGGTGTTGATGCAATGCGAGCAGTCGCCACGGCGGAAGTCGATGGCATCGGATCCACCGCGACGATCGCCGCAGCCTGACCGATTGCTGGCTCACCACCAAAAAGTACCACCAAGAGAATGACCGCCCCACCAAAGCCCAACAGAATCACCTTGCCACCAATCGTCATGCGTATGCCTCCTACACTCACATCGGCCGACTGAGCATCATGACCTGAATTCCTATATGTATCAGGCGGGCAGCGGCTTGACTTCATCTTCAGGCAACACAGGATCTGCCTCAGGAACTGGTCCGCTGCTTCGACGGAAGACCAGCGGAGAGGCAATGGCCACCGACGAATACGTACCGACAATCACGCCAACCACCAAGGCATAGGCGAATCCTCGCAGGCCAGGTCCACCAAAGATGTAGATGATCAGCACCGCCACAAGGGTCGTGACCGATGTCAGAATCGTTCGGCTGAAGGCCTGATTGATCGAGTTGTTGACGCAGGCCCTGTTAGGTATCGGACGCTTACCGCGATTTTCACGAATACGGTCGAGGATGACAATGGTGTCATTGAGCGAATAGCCAATCACCGTCAAGAGTGCCGCGACGATGCCAGTGTCAATCTGGAATTCATCGATGAGCAAACCGCCAGACGCCCACGCCTGCCCTGCAATGGCGCCGCTGAGTGCTAGGAAGCCCACCACCACGATGACGTCATGGCACAGCGCTGCAATTGCCGCAAGTGAATATCGAAGCGATCCAAATCGCATCCAGATATAGAACAGAATGCCCGCAAGCGACAGGGCGACAGCGCCGATGGCATTGGCCGTTCGTGTCCGAGCAATCGCAGGCGCAAAGGAACTGACCTGCTCAAAACTACTCTGCCGGGCCAAGGCCTCATGCACGAGCGACCACTCACGTTGGGCCAGCCGTTCGTCGGCCAGTTTGGAATCGCTGCGGAGATAGTTAATCTCAGGATCAAGCACCGCGATGGCTACCGACGACCATGTGCCATCACTGGCGGGCACCAACCCAGCGACCATCACGTCACGGCCAATCGTGTCAGTAAAGTCTGGATCTTGGCGAATCCGATCGACCCGCTGGGCCACCTCCTCAAGCGTAATCGGAGGTGATACATCTTCGGTCAACACCACAACACCACCGAGGTGCTCAGACGTATCGGCCAGCGTGGCCGAATGGCCAAGCACTTCACCAAGCGTTCCGGCATCGATAGGTCTTGTGTGCTGCGCCCAAGCAGTGCTGCCTTGACCGGAGAAGGTGCGGGAGGGGGAAATATCAAGCTCGCTGCCAAACTCCTCGAGCAGGGCTGCTGCGACAATGTCCTGTGTGCCTTCCTCGGCTCCAAGATTTACCGGAGCGGCAACCTTGACTTGGAAGGACTCCCCCATCGCGCGACCATTGTCGTCCAGAACACCATCGCCAATCGTGACGATCTTGGCGTTTCGCATCTCACGAAGCACACGGGCCTCGAGCGAATCGCCCTGACCAGCCGCTTCGCCAATGGCACGAATCCGGTCGGTAACGGACCCCTCGCCGTTGTGGGCCAACATCAGAGGCGAACCGCCGTGGTCCCTCGTCTGCATCGTGATGGACACACCACCACGGAATTCGGTATCGAACATCTCAGCGCCCCGTGAGAAGAAGAGCGTGATCGAGCCCGCGATGATCAACGCACTGAATGTCCAGAACACACCACGAAACCCAACCCAGTCGGTCTTGGGGTGCAGCAATCTGGCCACAGCAGGAATCGCCATCGGAAGCATGGCGATCTTGCGTCCGCCGAACCAGTACAGATAGGCGTCGAAGATGAATCGCGTCACGAATAGCGCCGTGAACAGCGTCGCAATGATGCCGATGCTCAGCGTCAGCGCAAAGCCCTTGACTTCGGTGGTCGGCTCCATGAGTAGCAGGACGGCACACACGATGAGGTTGGTGATGTTTGCATCGAGAATGGTGCCTTGTACGTGACGGTAGGCATCGCGGACAGCTTCACGCAGGTTTCTCGCCCCTGCATCGAGCTCTTCTCGAATACGTTCATAAATCAGCACGTTGGCATCTACAGCCATACCCATCGTCAGCACGACACCGGCCAGACCTGGCAGCGTAAACGTGCCCTGCATCATCGCCATAACACCAAAGATGATCAGCCCGTTGAAAACCAAAGCCGAGTCGGCGACCAGTCCGGCGAAGAAATACCAGATGAACATGAACAGGCCGACCACAACGACCGCCCAGCCGAATGCTTCCAGTCCCCGTGTAAGGTTGTCGGCACCAAGTGACGGGCCAAGCACGCTCACCGCGATCGGTTCTGGAGAAAGCCTTGCTTCGAGCGAACCAGCCGCGAGGGTTCGCAGCAGGTAGTCGAGTTCCTCAGATGAGAAACTGCCACTGATAATGCCGCTGCCAGCAATCGCCGTCTGCACATTGGGAGCCGAGTACACCTTGCCGTCCAGCACGATGGCCATCGGCTCATTGACGTTGTTATTGGTCATGCGGCTCATCAAACTGCCGCCATTGGCATCGAGCCTGAAACTAACGGCCGAACGACCCATTTGGTCAACCGTCCGGCCCGTGGCCTCGACGGCCCAATTGTCATCGCCACCATGCGTCATCGCCATGCCCGGCGACGTGTACAGCAGCACGTAGTGCTGGCCATCACGCTCGGCTGCGATCAAGCGGTACTTGCTGGCGAAGTAGGACACCGGATCGGCTTCGAGAGTCTGAAGCGCTTCAGGGGAATCAATCCACTGTTGTAAGTCGTGAATCGGATACCAACGAGCAATAACCGAATCGGTGTTATCTGGGCCAACTTCAACAAGTTGGCTTCGCATCCGCTCGATGTCAACGCCCTGCGTGGTGCCCGGCCTCGCGGCGATGTGGAAGTGCAGCACACCTGCTCCCTGCAGGAGCCGCATAAGGTCTTCGGGGTCATCCAGTCCGGTGCGGCGAGACTGGTAATCGGCCCACTTCTGCACGACGGCATCGAGGCCTGGAGCCGCGGCGGGATACTCGGCTCGGAGTGAGTCCAACGCGACCTGTCGCGGCGACGGTTCATACACCGTGCGTCCGTCTTCATCGACAACAATATTGTCTTCTGCGTCGCGCATCGCTTCGCGGGCGTTTGGAAGTTCCAACACTCGCACCACCCGGCTGCGGTCGAGGCTCAGATCGAGCACTTCTTCTTGCAATTGTTCGGCATTGACCTGCGCATCAGCGAGCTCCTGCCTCGCTTCATTGAGCGCCGATTGGTCACCCGACGCTTGGGCCGCAACTACCGCTGCCTGCATCGCGCGGGCCCGGTCGAACGCCTCCTGCAAGTCGGCCACGAGTGCACCGCGATCACCATCGGATCCAAATCGATCGACGGCATTGCCATCAGTCAAGGCACGCTCGAGATCAGACCGTTTGATTTCCGCATCAGACACAAAGGTGTCCAACTGATCGCGATAGATCCGCGCAAGGGCCTTGACCTCTTCGTTGGGCAGCGGCATGACTACTTCGATTCGATCGCCACCGAGTGGTGTCATCGCGATGTCCATGACGCCCTGCGGATTGACACGCTCGGACAAGACGCGAATAGTCTGGTCGATCAGTGCGCGACGGTCGACGCCATCAGGCATGCGAACCGAATACACCAGACTGACACCGCCGCTGAGATCGCGGCCGAGTCGAATCTTGTCTTCAGGTGGATTGATCGCCCAGATGCAGCCACCTGCAACGACGAGAATAATGACGATTTTCCAGAATGCGTTCTGCATGAATTCGTTGTGCTCTTGTGACGGACGTCAGTCTGATGTGGACTCGTCCGCGGTATCCGTACTATCACTATCGGTCTGGGTCAGCACCTGCTGAACCGCTTGCCTTGCCAGCGTAACCCTGCTGCCGGAGTTCTTATCGACTTCCAAAACAATGCGATCATCCTGAATCGACACCACCCGACCGATCATGCCCCCGATCGTCTGCACGGTGTCGTTCTTGCCAATGGCCGCCATCAGTTGAGCCTTCTTCTTCTTCTCTTTGCGCGATCCGAACATCGTCATGGCTACAAAAGCCAAGATGACGATGAAGAAGATCGGCATGAAGCCCCCGCCGAATAGCCCGGCATCACCGGCATCGGGCCCTTGACTCGTCACGGTGCCGTCCGCTTGGGTGGTCACCTTGGTGCCGTCATTCCCCGACATCGGCGGCATCTTGGTGCCAATGGGCATCCAAAGCGTGTGGACAATAGAGAAGTTCATGCAGCGTGGCTCCGAAACGGGGCGTCATTGGAAAGGTCGTTCAAGCGTCAAGAACTGGTTCAAGCCTGATGTGATGGGTCCGATTCGGAGGGCTCCGAAGGGGACGCCTCTAGCACCGGCCAAGCTCGGACCAGCGAAGACCACGCATCATCCCTGATGGCCCTCCGGATGTCCAGCATCAGGCGATGGAAGTGCCTGATGTTGTGCAAGCTCAGCAGAATGCCTCCGAGCATCTCCCCAGCCGTAAACAGGTGTCGCAGATAGGCTCGCGAGAATCCGCCTCGGCAGGTCACGCAGTCGCAGCCCGCCTCAAGCGGGCGTGAATCGTCGCGAAATCTTGCGTTGCGGATCTGCAAACGCCCCTCCCGCGTGAAGATGCCCCCATTTCGACCGTTTCGGGTTGGCAGGACGCAGTCAAACATGTCGACCCCAGCCCGCACCGCCGCGACAATATCCCGCTCATATCCCACCCCCATCAGGTATCGCGGCCGATCCTCTGGAAGGGCTGGCGCCGTGACCGACACCACCTCGGTGATCAGGTCGCTGGACTCCCCCACTGCCACGCCGCCGATGGCATAGCCGGGCAACTCGATATTGGTCACCTGCTCGATCGATCGCACACGAAGCTCGTGGTCCGGACCGCCTTGGACGATTCCAAAGAGCCCCTGCTCGTCGGGACGCTGGTGCGCTGCCACACAACGTTCAAGCCACCGCGTCGTTCGCTCCACGGCATCGGCAAGCCGGCCTCGATGATCGCGACCAATCTGTTTCTGATGCGCTACAGCAAGCGCTGGACGTCGCGCATCCAAGTGGTTCGTCGGGCCAGTGGTCGATGGAGGACAATCATCAAAGGCCATGATGATGTCAGCGCCGAGATTGTTTTGCACTTCGATCGACCGCTCGGGCGACAGATGAATCTTCGAACCATCGACGATGGACTTGAACGTCACGCCGTCTTCATCGATGGAATTCTTATCTGCCATCGACCACGCTTGGAAGCCGCCCGAATCGGTCAGGATGGGACGATCCCATCGCATGAACGTGTGGACGCCGCCCATCTCTCGCACCAGCGCGTCGCCCGGTCGCAGCATCAGGTGATAGGCGTTGTTGAGAATAATCTCCGAACCAGTGTCCTCCACGAGCGACGGCAGCAACCCCTTGACCGTTCCCTTGGTGCCAACAGGCATGAAGACCGGTGTTTGGAATGAACCATGCGGCGTATCGACGCGGCCAAGTCGGGAATGACCTGAAGCGCACTGGTGTTCAATCGTGAATTGGATCGGCCCGGTCACCCGGTGGAATCCTCTTGGCGCGATGCCTCTTGCAGCAGTTTCTTCTCGGCAGCGGTGAGGCTGTGCAGTCCCTTGCGGGAAATCTTGGAAAGGATGCGATCAATTTCGTCATCTCGTGCTGGCCGTGCTGGCCGTGATGCAGTGCGGCCAGTGCGGAAGTGTTGAGACGTCGGATCGAACCGCCCGAGCCAGTCGAAAAAACGGTGCAGCCGCTGCGGATGCCGAATAAAGCCCCAGCCCGCCAGCGCCCCACCAAGGTGCGCCGCCTCGCCACCAGCATTGGCCGTCCCAATGAAGATGGACACCACTGCTACGCCCACCATTACCCAGGCCAGCGTCGCCAGACGCATGGGCAGAATGAAGAAGACCAGCACCATGGCGTTGGGCGCCAAAAAGGCCCCGCCGATGAGCACGCCAAATACGCCCGCCGACGCGCCCAAAAGTGGTGTGCCCGATGCATTGAAGAGCAGACCACGAATTGGCGCAAGCCCAAAGTGTTCAATCCACGCAAACCCCGCCAAATTGAGCAGTAAATAGCCCATCGACCCCGCGATGCCGCACAACAGATAGAAGGCGAGGTACCGCTTGGATCCGAGGTAGTTTTCGACCAGTGAACCAAAGAAGTACAGCGCGATCATATTGAACAGCAAGTGCGCCAAGCTCGCGTGTAGAAACTGGAAGCCAATGAGCCTCCATAATTGCGCGCCTCCAACGACTTTCTTGCTTGAAAAGTGCAGCCACCGCTGCAACGGCGTGCCCCAACTGCCCTGAGCCATCGCCACGACTTTGCCGCTTGGATCAAAGACCGGAATTCCGGAAATGGTTTCGGTTTCGGACCCGCCATCACGCTTGGTTACTGGCACCGTTTGTGACACCACTTGGTCGCCAAGTGTGAACTCATCGGGTCGAATGGTGGCGGCAAACCACGGCGGATCGGCCACCTCATGCCACACGCCGGAATCTTCCACCCAGTACAGCCCTGTTTCAATGGGCGCGGCGTACTTGGCAAACAGCCCGTCGATGGCAAAAACCGCCACACAGAGAATGATCAGCCACGTGTTGACAGAGCGCCACCACTGCCGGGGCGCATTGAAGCCTGGCAACGGTCGTTGCGGGCGGCCAATTCCCGCCCCAGGCGCTCTGGCGTAATCACGGTCGTAAATGCCCATCAGACGGCCCCACCAGTAGCGCGTTGCCACAGCAGCAGGGCCGCAAGCGTCTTGCCGTCCACCAGATCGCCTGTATCGATCATGGCGTCGACCTCCTGCATACTGAAGGTCTGCGCCTGCACATCCTCACCGGCTTCCGGCGATGGTGTGCCTGTGACCAGTCCCGTGGCGAGAAAGGCATGCATCAGTTCATCGGCAAATCCCGGCGACGTGTAGTACGTCCCCAAGGGTTCGATCTCAGTAGCGGTATAGCCTGTTTCTTCCTTGAGTTCCCGCGATGCGGTATCGATGGGCACTTCGCCCGGCTCCAATTTGCCCGCGGGCAATTCCCAGAGCGGCCCGCCCACGGCCATTCGCCAATTCCGTACAAAAACCATCTGGCCATCATCGGTCATAGGCACAATGGTGACGGCTCCGGGATGACGCACGATCTCGCGCTGGACCTCCACGCCGTCGGTGGCGGTCCAGGTACACCGCTCCACACCGAAGATTCGGCCTTGAAGCAGCGGCTCACGGGTCATCGGTCGCATCGCCACGGTCTCGGGATGATACGGTGCCGGGCGATGTCCGACACACCACCCCCAGACAAGGCCCTCATTTCGCTGCAAGGGGTCGACAAGTCCTTTGGCGATATCCATGTCTTGCAGGGAATGGATCTTGAAGTGCCCACGGGATGCACCACGGTCATTCTGGGCCCGTCAGGTGCTGGCAAGAGCGTGACGCTCAAACTGATCATCGGCCTGCTCAAGCCCGATGCTGGTCGTGTCTGGGCACTAGGCGAGCAGGTCGACCAACTCCCCGAGCATCGCCTCGTAGACATTCGACGTCGCATCGGGTTCCTGTTTCAGCAAGGAGCGTTGTTTGATTCCATGTCGGTACTGGAGAACATCTCCTTTCCGCTTCGCGAGCACACGACGATGAATGCGGCGCAGCGGCGCCAAGCCGCCGAGGAAGTCTTGACCTTGCTGGGGATCGAAGCATGTATTGATCGTCTTCCCAGTGAACTGTCCGGTGGCCAACGCAAGCGTGTCGCGCTGGCACGGTCCATCGTGCAACGTCCAGAGTGCATTCTGTACGACGAACCGACGACCGGGCTTGATCCCATTCGTAGTGACGTCGTCGCCCACCTGCTCAATCGCCTGCAAAAGGTGCTCGGCGGAACCAGCGTCGTGGTAACGCATGACATTCCGCTGGCCTTCAAAATTGCCGACCATATGGTGCTGCTCCGCGAGGGGCGTTCGTGGCTCAGTGGTCCGCCAGATATATTCAACCAAAGCGACGATCCAGTCGTTCGCAGTTTTCTTGACGGGAAAGCCACGGCCGAAGATCTTCGTGCCATGGAATCGGAGCACGCAGCGTGAACGAGCGAACCCGCGATGCCTTCATCGGACTGTGCACCTTGGCGGCCGCCGCGGGCATTGTCATTCTGTTGTACCTCTTCAATGAAGTCGACATCGAAAAACGCTGGCAGCTCCAACTGCACGCCCCATCAACCGGGGGACTTGGCAGCAACAGCAGCGTGGCACTCGATGGTGTACCCATTGGCATCATCGAGTCGGTGGCCCTGACCCCAACAGGCCAGTGGCCTGTGCGTATTGTGGTCGGCGTCAACGACGGCATCTCGATTCCGATGGGCGTGACCGCCATGACCAAAGCATCGCTGCTCACCGGCGGGGCCAATCTGTATTTGGAATCCCCCGCCGTTCGCAGCGGCCAGACCCTCGCGATGGATGGCAGCGCGATCTTGACTGGGCCAATTCAATCCATGACCGTTCGTGATATCAGTGATGCCTTTGATGAGCGTGTCGGTCCAACCCTTGAGACCTTCAACCGGCTGGGCGCGGCTTGGAGTGTGGTGGGCGAAGATGTATCGTCGCTGCTGGGCGGCACTGGCAGCAATGGCCAAGGGCGCCTCGCGAGCATCTTGCAGCAGGTCGATCGCGCTGCTCGTTCGGCTGCGGACTGGCTGGACAACCCCGCGCTCCGCGACGAGGTTACCGAATTCATGCACATGGCCTTGGCTGGCATGGACCGCGCGGTCATAGCGATGGAATCCTTCGACGGCTTACTCAGTCACCTCGATGTGCGCAGCGAAACGATCACGGTGGAAGTGGCCGCAGCGGGCCGAGCCCTCAGCGAAGCCTTGCACCAAACAAGCGCCCTGCTGCGCGGCGTCGAAGAAGGCAAGGGCACCGCAGGCTTGCTCATCACGAACCCCGACCTCTACAACCGCCTACGAGAAACCACCGTTCAACTCGACCGTCTGGCCGAATCGATGCGGTTGATGGTCGAACAGGTGCGAGAAGAAGGCATCGGGCCGTTCTTAGGGCCATAACCGCACACATTGCGGACCAACGCCACTTTTTTCGCTTGGGAGACTGACACGAGGCTAGTTATCCTCGTGAGAAGGAGATCCTGAGATGAGCCTGAGCATTCTGACCGCCCTCACCAGCACCCTCCTAACCGTTCCGATGTTTGAGATCATCGACATCGGCACCTTTGGTACCGGCCCGTGCGCCACCCACGACATCAGCGAAGCCGATACTGCTTGCGGCATGGGAACAGCGCCCAATGGCCTGTCTCAACACGCCTTTTTCTGGGACGGCGACGTAATGCACAACATCCCGCCGCTCAATGCGCCCGCCGGGGGCAACACCTGGGGCTTTGCCATGAATCGCCACGGACACGTCGTGGGCTACTCCACTGCAGCCAGTGGCACCACATTCCATCCCTATGTCTGGACGCCTCAGGATGGCACCACCAACCTAGGTGTACCCGCGTGGGCGGCCATCGACTACGGGCAGGCCAAAGACATCAACGACGCCGGCACCACCGTAGGACTCGTGGGCAGCGTTCCCTACAACATTCGAGGCTGTATCTGGATCGATGGCCAAACGCTGGAAGTCCCCCCCTTCGGGGGCGATGAATCACAGTGCTTGGCGATCAACGAGCTGAACGATGTCGTTGGATTTGCGCGTTTGGAATCGGGCAAGATGCGGGGCTTTGTCGTCCCCAACGCCAACATCAACAACATCATCGAATTGGAAGCCCCCGAAGATGGGGGTGCCCAAGCCACCGACATCAACGAACAACGCGTCATCTGTGGCTGGGGCGCCAACGCCGACGGCACCTATCACGCGCTCAAGTGGTCGCTGAAAAACGGTATGGAATACCTCGGAGAACCCAACGGGTGGCAGACCTTCGCCTACGACATCAACGAGTCTGGCTGGATCGTTGGAAAGGCGTGGCCAGCAGAAGCAGCCTCAGGCGTCACCAACTTGGCATGCGTCTGGATCGATGATGAATTCCATCTGCTTAACGACCTCGTCGCAGACAACACATTAAACGCGGATTTTCGCATCGCCCGTGGGGTCAACGAGAACGGTTGGATCGCCACCTCGCTGGCCTGGGATGACCAAGACAACCACGCCGCGGTCCTGCGGCCCATTGCCTCCACGCCTGGCGACATCAATGGCGACGGCGTGGTGAGTACCGATGACCTGCTGCTGGCCATCTCCATGTGGGGACCATGCGACGCGGCGTGCCCGGCAGACATCAACGGCGACGGCGAAGTTGGCACCGACGACCTGCTGGTCATTTTGGCCAACTGGACAGTCTGACCCGCCTGACGGCCAGTTACAAATTCACACGCATGCCAATCTCAATGGTCCGCCGAGGTGGCAACTCCAGCATGTCGGGCATGAACGATGCGTTGCGAAGCACCCACCCAAAGAGTACCCCACGCCAACGCGTCATTCGCTTGTAACTTGCCTCTGGCACAACCAGATCGCGGTCGAGCGATTCCAGCCGCATGCGATGCTGGAAGGGCACACGCGGGACAGAAAGAAACTGAATGTTCAGAATCACAAATCGTGTCAGGCAGCACCGAGAGGGGGCGCAGTGACACCTTACGTACGACCAACGCTGACAGATCACTGTTGTGTGAGCCCAATCGAGTTCTATTGAGCGACGACGATCTCGACCCGACGGCTCTTCTGGGACGAACCCATCGGACGGTCAGGGCCATAACTCATCACTGCAATGCGTGATGAATCAACGCCTCTACTCAAGAGATAACTCCGCACAGCCCAACCTCGCTCGAACCCGAGGTGGTGATTACTCTTGTGCCCACTCTTACGAATGGGATCCGTATCGGTATGGCCTGCCACGATGATCGGCTTACCGCCGTACTGGGCATTGATCACATCCGCAACGCGGTCAAGCGATCGCTTGGCGTTGGACTTGAGCGTCGTTCGCCCCGAATCAAACAGCACGTCGCCTTCGACTGCCACGGTGACATCGTTGGGCCCGTAGGTCGCCGTCACACCTTCGATGTTGTCAAAGCCACCAGCGGGCACGGCCGAAGCAGCCATCGACTGCATCTCGGTTTCGTACTGCTCCTTCTGGTCGCGGAGCATCAGGTTGACCTGTCGAAGTTCGCCATTGGCTGCCTCAAGCGCCTTATCACGCTCGTCTAACTGCGCTCGCAGTTCGGTGGCTTCCTGGCGAAGCATCGTAACTTCGTCCTCTTTCTGGGTATCGCACCCCGTCGCCCCGAGGGTCGTCAAGGCAAGGGCTGCAAGGGCAAGTGTGGTCATACGCATGGTGGGTCTCCTTTCCACAACAGTCTGTCGCTCCGTCGGTTGATGACGCAACCGCATCATTGCGGTCCATTGGAACGCCTCGCGGCGTGCTTGTCCAATCGGGTCCCCTTGTCCACATCTTCGACCAACCGACGCTCAGGCATCGAAACTGTTGGCATCAATGCCTCCCAGCCCGACTCGACCGCCGGCCAGCCCAGCAGGACCAGCACAGTCGCCACAGCCAGATGCGGCCCATATGGCAGTTCTCGCCGGACCCCGCGGCCGCACCTAGACACCACAGCCGCAGCGAGCGTCCAACTAAGACCAATGAATGGTGCGACAAAGAAAGCCGCCAGTGGCAGAAACCACCCCAAAACCGCGCCTACGGCCGCCATCAGGTGTACGTCCCCAAGGCCCATGGCCTCGCGGCCAAAGCCCAGCGTGCCCAGAATCCGAACGGCCCAGACGATGCCCCCCCCGACCACCCATCCGAGCATCGATGCCCCCAAGGCCTGTGCCCACACCGGGGGCGGCTCGGTCATGGCACCACCAATCACGGCCCCGGCCACGATCCCCAGAATGAGCGGCAACAAGAACAGCAGTTCCACGAACATTTCGCGGCGGGCGTGCGGGTACTCGCCCAGCACATCGCCCTCCTTCACGTAGTCCCCGTAGTCGGCAAAACTCTGCTTTAGAACCCCGGTCAGCAGCAGCACCATCGACACGCCCGCCCCGAGCACACCGCCTAGGCCCGCCAGCGCCCCGGACCACCCGACTGCTGGAATCGGCCAACTCAAGCCGCCAGGCCCCGCCGGAGCGGAGATCAATCCTTGCACCAACCACAACACCATGCCGCTGCATGCCAAGAACACGGGAATCGCCAGGGGAATCATGAACGTCCGCGCATCGATCACCGTGATGGAATACAACCCCGCGATCAAGAATGCGATTGCCACGAAGGCTGGCCACGCGAGCATGAAACTCTGTCGCGCCCACCACGTGCCGCCGACTTCCCACCACCACGACTGCTCGGGGCCGGCTATGAAGTAGACGCAGTAGAGCCCCACAAAGACGAGACCCATCAAGGATTCAATGAGCGGATACACCAGACTGATCCGCGTGCGGCACCATTTGCACTTGCCCCGCAACATGATCCATCCAAGCACGGGCGTGTTCTCACGCAGGAACCGCAGCCGTCCCCCGCACGTGGGGCACCGGCTTGGCGGATGTGACAAGGACAAGCCCAACGGCATCCGCCAATTCACGACATTGATGAAGCTCCCCACACACGCGCCCAGAATGAACACGAACGCTATCCACGCGGCGTGTTCCAACAACATCGTGATCAAATCATTGGTTGCAAGCACGGCTTAGGTATCGGCCTGGCCATCTTGAGTAGGAGCGTCGTCCTGCCAACTCGTTTCGAGTTCCTTCTCCGCCGCATCAAGCACCTGACGACACCGCAGCACCAAGGCCCGGCCACGACGGTGCGCTGCCATCGCTTCTTCGAGTTCAATCTCGCCAGCATCGATCCGTTGAATGATCGCCTCGAGTTCGACAACAGCGGCGTCAAATCCCATGGAGCCCGATTCTGGAAGCGATTCAGTCATAGGTACAGAGCCTACCGGCTTGGCTCAGCGGCGTCGATGGATCGGACGAGCGAGTCGATGCTTCCGTCGGCCAATTTCGTCGTCAGTGGGTCGCCCGCCGCAACATCGCTAACGCTGCGAACCACACGCCCATCCACGTCCACCGTGATGGAATAGCCACGATCGAGCACCGATTCGGGCCCCACCGCAGACAGAACACCCTGCAACTGCTCAACCTGAGCCTCTCGACGTTCCAACATTCCGCGAGTCACGCTGCGAAGATCGGCCTGTTGCAGCCTGGACACCCCGCCATGCAGCCGGACCACCATCGCCTGGCGGAGCCGGGCCGTGGCCGCCTCCACCCCTTTGCGACGACTGGCAAGCCTCGCGTGGGGTTGCCGACGCGTCATCGCCTCGGAGGCAGCATCGACCCGTCGACGCGAGATCGAAAGCCGACGGCCAAGGGCCTCGATCAACGCCGCCTCGGCCGTGGCCACGTGCTGACGTCGAAGCGTCAGGTGGTGCCGCATCCGTCGACCCAATCCGTCGGCCAACAGATCCAGCCGCGCCAACTCATCGGTGCGACTGGGCAGCAACAAGTCCATCGCTCGCGTAGGGGTCGAGGCGCGAACATCGGCAATCAGTTCAATAATAGTCGTGTCGGACTCATGCCCAATCGCTGCGACGATGGGTGTCACAGCAGCGTGAACGGCCTCGGCCACAACGCGTTCATTGAATGCCCAGAGGTCTTCGATCGACCCACCGCCACGCGTGACGAGCATCGCCTCGATTCCCAACTCGGGCGCCGCCGCGTCGACGCTGGCAATCGCCTGAGCAATGCGCGACGCCGCCGCAGCGCCTTGCACGGGCACATCGACGAGCATCAATTGACACGCTGGCCACCGATCGCCCGCAGTTCGAAGTACATCCTGCAAGGCGGCGCTCACGCCACTAGTCAGCACGGCGATCCGCTCTGGCACTCTAGGAAGCGGCTTCTTGGCTGCGTCATCAAACCACCCCGCACTGCGAAACTCATCACACAACCGCCGATAGGCCGCCTGCAAGTCGCCCACCCCATCGCGTTTGATCCGTCGAACCCGAAGTTGTGTGCGTCCCTGGCGGGCCCAATGCGTCACAGAGCCCCTCACCACAACCCGATCACCCGACTCGGGCGTCATGTCGGTCCCGGCTACATCCGATGCCCACATCACACACTGGACCGTGGCCGAGTCATCCCGCAACGAGAAATACCAGTGCCCATTGCGGAGCGTCCAGTTGGCCACTTCGCCGACCACATCCACCGGGTCGGGCACCCCAACGGACAATGCATCGAGAATGCACGTCCCAAGCCGAGATACAGTCCACGGCGTGGGAGGACCTGACGGGGCGGGACCGGGGCTAGGCGGTGGCGTAGCAGCACCCTGGTCATCGGCGTTGCTGGGTGTCCAATCAAATGGCAACTGACTCATGCGAGCCGATGTACCACGTTTTACGCCCGCGTGCCGAAACTGCGATACTCACCCTTCCAAGATGAGCGCCACGACCCTGCAACTGACTACGTCTATCGCCGAACTCCCCGGTGTCGAACGTACCGACGCCCAATCGCTCTCCCAAATGGGTTTGCGCTGCGTCGCGGACCTGCTCCTGCACCTGCCGCTTCGCTACCAACACACCCGACCGTGGCAGCCCATCGGGCCCATCGTCGATGCGGTGGTCGATGGTCAGGAGTACGACGATCAGGTCGAGGTTCACGGCGAAGTAGTGTCGGTCAAACGTGGCTTTGGCCGGCGACCCCAAGTCGAAGTCATCATTGACGACCCCACTGGCGAACTCACGCTGGTCTTCTTCAATCAACCGTGGATTCAGCGTCGCCTGCATCCGGGGTACAAACTCGCCGTAATTGGGAAACCCCGCCTGTATCGCAAACACGTGCAGATCGCCAACCCGACGTGGCGTCCGCTGGACGATGCCGCCACACTCTCGCCGCCGCCAAACACCGACGACCTCGTCCAAATTCAACCGATCTACCCAGCCACCGAAGCGATGGCCTCGCCACGCATCGCCACAATCATCGCCTCGTGCCTAGATCAAGCCGTGTCCCTCTTAGACGACCACCTGCCCGAACAGTGGCGAAAGGACCACGGACTGCCCACGTTGGCGATGGCCTATCGCGACCTGCACCGCCCTACCTTTGACGAACACATCGCTGCAGCTAGGCGACGACTCGTGCTGGATGAACTGCTCCTGCTGCAACTGGCTGTCATGATGAAACGCTACCACCGACGCACCGTGCTTCATGCACCGGCACTCCCCTACACCAGCGACATCAAGGATCGCATCGAGGCTCGCATTCCCTTTGCGCTCACCGACGCGCAGCGCCGAGTCATCAATGACATTTCCGCCGACCTGGAAACATCAATCCCGATGAACAGACTGCTGCAAGGCGATGTAGGCAGTGGCAAAACCGTCGTTGCCTTAGCAGCGATGCTCCAAGCCATCGCGCACGGTCGGCAAGCAGCGATGATCGCCCCCACCGAACTTCTGGCCGAACAGCACACTCGTACGCTACACGCCCTGCTTCGTGATTCCTCCGTCACGCTATCACTACTCACTGGATCTATCTCGGCACCACAGCGGCGACGGCTGCTCGATGCGATTGCCGTAGGCGATTCAGACATCGTCGTGGGCACGCACGCGGTTCTAACCAAAGATGTGGTGTTTGCGGACCTCGCCATCGCCGTCACCGATGAGCAGCACCGCTTCGGCGTGCGGCAGCGGGCGGCACTTCGTGACAAGACCGAAGACAAAAGCCAAGCGCCTCATCAACTGGTAATGACCGCAACGCCGATTCCCCGCACGCTGAGCCTGACGATCTTCGGTGATCTGGACTACTCCGTACTGGACGAACTGCCTCCTGGGCGAACACCTGTCGAGACCAGCACCGTGACCAGCGCCGATTCGAGTGCTGTGTACGAGGACGTCGCCAACGCGGTGCGCAGAGGCGAACGAGCCTTTATCGTCGCAGCCGTCATCGATGAATCTGAAGTGGGGTTGGTCGATCTGCACACGCACCTCACGTGGCTCTCGAATGGGCCATTGCGACAGTGCCGCATTGAAGCCATGCACGGTCGGCTCGATTCCGATACCCGCGATGCCATCATGGATCGCTTTCGACGCGGCGATCTGGACGTGCTCGTGGCCACCACCGTCATTGAAGTCGGAGTCGACGTGCCCCAAGCAACCCGAATCGTCATCGAGAATGCCGATCGCTTTGGTCTGGCCCAACTCCACCAACTTCGCGGACGCGTAGGTCGCGGCGACACGCCCGGACGCTGTGTGCTCATTGCCGATCCAACCACCGAGGAAGGTCGACGTCGCATTGAAGCGATGGTGGACACCACCGACGGGTTCCGCATCGCCGAACGTGACCTTGAAATCCGCGGGCCAGGCGAACTCTTTGGCGCCAAGCAGTCGGGCATACCGCCCTTCCGAGTGGCCCAACTGCCACGCGACATGGAATTGCTGGCGCTGGCCCGTCGAGACGCTCAAGCGTGGATCGATGCCGACCCACTACTGTCATCGCCCGAACACGCACTCCTTCGCAAACGGATGCTCAAAGCGCACGGTCGCTGGCTTGGATTGGGAGATGTTGGATGAGCCGAAATACCGAACTTGCTGCCAGATTTGACGAATTGGTAGCACTCATGGAGATCACCGGAGCCAATGGCTTTCGCATCAGGGCTGTTGCCAAGGTCGCTCGCATTCTGGAAGACCTCGAGGTCGACATCGACACGATTGCCAACGACGCCAAGGCGCTCAAGGCCATTGATGGAATCGGTGACAGCAGCGTGGCCAAGATTCAGCAGTGGTGTCAGACCGGATCCTTTGAAGACCTGGACACGCTTCGCGCCAACATCCCGGACGGCCTGGTCGATCTCTTGAGCATCTCGGGACTGGGGCCAAAAACCGTCGGCAGATTCTGGCGTGAAGCCGATGTCGTTGACCGAGCCAGCCTGCAAGCAGCCATCGACGATGGGCGCCTGGCCACGCTGCCACGCATGGGGGCCAAAACCATCGCCAACATCGCCGATGCCTTGCAATTCGCCCAACAATTTGCCGATCGCACATCCATTGGTATCGCCATGCCTCTTGCCGAAACACTCATTGATCAACTCGGTCGTGTCTCTGGCGTTGAGTCCATCCAGTATGCAGGTTCGCTGCGCCGAGGGTGCGAAACCATCGGCGACATCGATCTGCTGGCCGTCGCCAGCAACCCCAAGGCATTAGTCGATGCCTTCATTGACAAAGCGCATGCCACCAAAGTGCTCGCCAGCGGCGACACCAAGGCATCGATCCGCCATACACAGGGCATGCAAGTAGACCTCCGCATCGTGGACGCCGCAGCCCTCGGCGCCGCCATGCTCTACTTCACCGGAAGCAAAGAACACAATGTCCAACTCCGCGAACGTGCCCGGACTCTGGACACCAGACTCAACGAGTACGGCTTGTTTCCCGACGACGGCCAAGACGCGCCGCCTCAGCAACGAGGCATTTCGCCCATCGCCGCGGCCACCGAAGAAGACATCTACACGCATCTGGATCTGCCCATGCATCCACCAGAACTGCGGGAGTCCCGCGACGACATCGCCACGGCCCCGACCGAAGGTCTCATCGAACTAACCGACATCGGAAGCGACCTGCATACGCACACGATCGCAAGCGATGGAATCTTGTCAATCGAAGAACTCGTCGACGAGGCCCGCCGCCGTGGCTACCACACGCTGGCCATCACCGACCACTCGCGATCGCAACCTCAAGCCAACGGTCTGTCCATCGAACGCCTGCTGACCCACATCGATGCTATCGCCGCAGTCGCTCGAAATCACAACGACATTCGAGTGCTTGCTGGCAGCGAGGTGGACATCTTGTCTGACGGCACGCTGGACTACCCGGACGACATTCTCGAGCGGCTCGACCTAGTGGTCGCATCACCGCATGCGGCGCTGCGCCAAGACCCTCCGGCCGCCACCGCACGACTTATCGCCGCGGCTTCACACCCACATGTACACATCATCGGCCACCCCACTGGTCGCATCATCGGCCGACGGCCAGGCCTCGAACCAGACATGCAAGCAGTGGCCCAGGCCGCCGCAGACCACAACACAGCGCTGGAAATCAATGCCAATCCCAAGCGGTTGGACCTTCGAGATCGACACGTGCGTATCGCCTTGGACTGCGGGGCCCTTATCGCCATCGACACCGACGCGCACACCGCTGAACACTTCGACTTCCTTCGATATGGGATTCTGACCGGCCGCCGCGGGGGGCTCACCGCCAAGCACTGCATCAATACATGGTCCGCCGACGCTCTGGCTCAGTGGCTCGACGGCCACGTCTGATAGGCTGCGGGACTCCATGCTGCAATCACTTTCCGATCGATTGAGTGGCGCCATCAGCCGCCTGTCTGGCCAAGGTCGCATCAGCGAAGCCAACGTCCGCGAAACGATGGACGAAGTTCGCCAAGCATTGCTCGATGCCGATGTGAATTTGGAAGTCGTCGATGCATTCTGTCGCGACGTACTGAGTGAGGCCACCGGCGAAGCGGTGCTTCGCGCTGTCAAACCTGGCGAGCAGATGATCGAAATTGTTCACCGCCGCCTCGTCGAGTTGATGGGTCCGGTCGACGAGCACCTCGTTGCGGCTGACCCTGCCCCAACGGTCATCATGGTGTGCGGACTTCAGGGCACAGGCAAGACCACGACCTGTGGCAAACTGGCCGCTTGGCTGCGACGGAATGGCCGCAGTGTGCTCGTGTGCGCCGCAGACCTCCAGCGTCCCGCCGCAGTAGAACAACTCCGTGTGGGCATCGAGCAAGTCGAGCAGGACGCCCGCGGCCAAGCGAAGGTCGGCTTCTACGGTGAGGCGGACAAGTGCGCCCCGTGGGGCGAGGCGACCGGTGTCGCGGTGGAAGTCTGCATGCGGGCGGTCCGTGAGGCACGCTCGGAACGGTACGACGTGCTGCTGATTGATACCGCTGGCCGGCTCCATGTCGATGAACCACTCATGAAGGAATTGGAGTCGATCCAGTTCGCAGTCCACCCCCACCACATCCTGCTGGTCGTCGACTCCATGGCTGGACAGGATGCCGTTCGTTCGGCCCGAACCTTCCACGAGCGACTACCAATCGACGGTGTCATTCTGACCAAGTTGGACAGCGATACCCGAGGTGGCGCCGCCCTGTCGATCAAACATGTCACCGGTACGCCCATCAAGTTCATCGGCACCGGCGAACACATGGGCGACTTCGAAGCGTTTCATCCAGACCGAATGGCCGGACGCATTCTGGGTATGGGTGATGTCGTGTCGCTGGTCGAGAAGGCCCGCGACGAAGTCGATGAAGCCGAGGCAGAGGCGTTGGCCGAGCGTATGGCCAAGGGCCAGTTCACCATGCACGACTTTCTCAAGCAGCTCAAGTCAGTGCGTCGCATGGGCAACATGAAGCAACTGCTAGGCATGCTTCCGGGCGTTGGCAAGATGATGAAAGACATCGACGTGGACGAAACGCAATTCGACCGCATCGAGGCCATTTCCGGCTCCATGTCCGCCGCCGAACGCGACGATGTGGCGATCATGAACAAGTCGCGCGTCCGCCGCATCGCACGAGGCTCGGGCACGAGTGGCCCAGAAGTCAACAAACTGCTCAAGCAGTTTGAGATGGTCAAGAAGATGTCCAAGCAGATGACCGGTGGTGGGATCGGCGGCCGCATGAAAGCTGCCAAGAACATGGCCGCTGGCGGCGGGATGCAGGACCTTGCTGCGATGGGACTGGGCGGTCGCGGATCGACCAAAACGCAATCCACCAAATCTGGATTCAAGCGGCGTAAAAAGCGGCGTTAACTCACAACGCTTGGTTAGGTACCCGGCGATGCTTTGCTTGCGAGCGATCTGAGTTTGGGAATCACCAAGTCCGACAGCAGGATCTTGATGCACGCTGCAATTGGAATGGCGATGAGCATGCCGTACGCGCCCAGTACGGCGCCGCCGGCGAGCACCGACACGAAAATGGTGACCGGGTCGAGATTCGTCGCGCGGCCCGCGATGAGCGGGGTGAGCACCCAACCGTCAAGTCCCTGCACGATGGCGAAGACCAGCGTAGGCCAGAGCACGATGCCCCACCAACTCATGCGCACCGCGATGTCGAGATCCAACTGCGCCATCGCCAGCAGACCAACCGCCAAGGGTAGACCGACCAGGCCGAGGAACGGCACGATCGAGAACGCTCCGATGAGCACGCCCAGCAAGATGGCATAGGGCACGCCAGAGAGCATCCAACCGATGGCCAGTAGCGCCATCATGATGAGGCTGATGACGATTCGCCCACGAACAAAGCCTGCCACCGCGGCGTCCATGCGATGGAGCAGTGGTACGAGCGTGGACTTGCTACCAACGGGCAGTAGATCGTTACAAAATTGCACGACGTGCGGGAACCACAGACTGAAGTAGAAGAAGTAGAACGGGATCAGGAACAAAAGCATCCCAATAGCGATGAGTTTGAGCACCACCGCCCACGCAATGGATCCGGTTCGTGAGGCCAAACCCCACACATCGACCGACGAGGACGACGCTACTTTGGCTAGCGTCTCCGCTTTGTTCGCGGTCGTCGCACTCTTGGCAGTCGTACCGTCCGAACCGGCCTTTGTGCTCTCCCTGACCGTCACTTCCGGCACCGGGGCAACGACAGGCGCATGCTCCACCTCGTGAAGTCCCGCGGGAAGTTTAGCCACCACACGTAAGACGGAATCCTGATAATCCGTAGGCACATACTCATCGACAAATCGTGTCAGGCGTACGCGGACATCGCCGTTCTGCACTTCTTCAACGAGTTGTTCCGCTTGCGAGACAACTCTGGGAACCAGCAGCACTGCCGCTAGAAGAATGATCGCCGTACCAGTGATGAGCAAAAGCGAGACCGCGCCGATTCGACCAAAAGGAATCCACTTGGTGCGGGCCATCCACGCCACGGCGGGTTCAAAGAGATAGGCCAGCAGCAAGGCCACGAGGAGCGGAATCGTCACTTCTCGCATCACGTACCCGAGCCACAACAGCCCGCACACGATGAGCAGCGTCAATAGGTCCCGGATCGGCCGGATTTCCCAAAGGTGTCGATCGCTCGCAGGTCGATCAGGTGCCGTCTGGCCCATGCGGCGCTCCTTGCAAGGTCAAACCAATTAGTTGCCCTGCTGCGCACTACCAATGTGCGTGGCGAGATCGCGCGGATCGAACGCTTCACGGAAGTCATAGACCCCGTGAAAGTCCTCGACTTGATCCTCCGCCTCGCGGTGCAGAATGCCCACGTCCACGAGGTTGAACACGATGGCACCAAAATCTTCGGTGCGATGCACATTCCATACCTTCAGAACGGTGGGTGCGAGCAGGCCGAATCGATTAATGGCCATATCCCGCAAGCCCATGCACAATTCCTGCCCACTAAGGTGACGTTCGAACTCATTGAAGCCATGCGTCGTGGCAGGCTCTTGCAACCGATCCACCGTCCAACTCAGACCGGCCTCTACAAAGAGGTAGGCCTCCAGTGGATAGGGGCCCGCGGCCCGAAGGATTTCGTGCAAGTCGCTTTTGGCTGTCAGCATGCTCATGATTGTCTCTCTCAACGGCCCCGCTGCAGCGAGGTGGTGCTCGGATGATATCGGGCCTTGGCCAACATTCACGTGACAACTTCACGAATTCAGGGCTTGGGAAAGCCCTTTGTGAGGGGCCAGCACCCATTCGGGGGCCGAATCGTTGGATAAAGCCGAGGCCAACAGGGCGTCGGTCGAGTCGCCAGAAGCCTTGAGCAGCAGCACGCCTTGGCACTGGGGACCCAAGCACACCTCATCGGCCTGGCGGCCAAGCGAGCGGGCACCTTCAATGGTCGCCATCTCCAGAAGCACCCGTGGATCAATGCCATCGCGGCTGGCCAGAAGCCGCATTTCATCCAGTACGCTGATGCGATCGGGCGTATCCAAACACAGCAGCGAGTCGGTGCCTAGGCACACCGACACCCCCAAGGCCCGCAAAGCTTGCCACGGATGCGTCGACAAGGCCGGGGGCGCATGACCAAACGCCGCTGATGCCCGCGGGCAATACACCACACACATCTGTGTCTGCGCGATGCGATCAATGTGCGCAGATTCAAGCCAATTCGCGTGGGCGCACAAAGCTTGGCACGATCCGAGCACGTCGCCAAGATGGTCAACGGGGTGACAGGCGGGCACTTCCACGGCATCGGACCAGACGCCGATGTCCGCTTCCAACATCGCCCGAAGCGGCCCAGTGCCTGAGGCGAGTAGTTCCAGTTCCGCTGGCGTCTCAGCCAGATGGGTCGTCACACGCCGCCCCATCGAGGCGGCCTCCTCAAAGACCCCGCGACTGCAGGAATAAGGCGCGTGGGGTGATAGGCCAACGTGCACGCCCCGGTCATCGGCCGGCCATCGATCGCACGCCTTTCGCATGGCCTCGACGGCCCCGGACTCACCCTGCCCAATCCCAAATACCTCCACAAAGGACACGCCCTCCAAGGAACTGGCCCGAAGGGTTTCGATGGATGCTTCCGCTGGATGGCCGGCGATATCGCCAATCAGCGAAGTTCCCCCAGCGAGCGACAATTCAATGCCTCGCTCAACGGCCATATGGGCCTGCTGGTCCGTTCGCCCCATCCGAAGTGATCGCACCCTGCCAACCCAACCGCGAAAGTCCGACCCCGCCGCAGGCCAGATACCCACATCGCTGAGGTCCAGGTGTGTGTGGGCGTTGACCAAACCGGGAATCAGCAGTCCATCGCAGGTCTCGACCAGCGCATCGACGTGGCCAATGGCCTCTGGGCGATCGACTGCAACGATTCGCCCGTTTCTGACGAGCATCGCCGCCGGGAAAAAATCAGATCCTCGAGCATCGATCGCGCCCGAAGCGTGAATCAATCGAACTCTATCGACAGGTTGTCCACAGTTTGGCACCGTCACCACAGATTGGTTCCAACCTCTTGCCCTGACGATCGATACACTGCAACGCTGTTGAGGGCCTGGCAACGCGCCGCGGTCCCAAGCCTAGCACGACACAGCCATCCTTTGGAGGGATTCTCATGACACGTCACCTAATGCTCGGCCTGCTTGGCCTCACGCTCGTTGGAACCGTCGGTTGCAACGGATCCAACCGCAAATACGAAGCGCTCCAGAACGTCAACCGTTCACTCGTCCAGCAATTGAGCGATGCCGAACGAAGTCGCGCTGAAATCGAGCAGACCCTCGTCCGCCGCAATCAGGAACTCGATCAGGCTCGCACCGAAATCGGCCGACTCCAAGGTGACTTCGACACACTCAACACCGAGTGGGACACACTGGCCGCTCGCAACGACACGCTTGCCCGGCACCTGACGGCCTTGGAAATTGGCCAGATCCCTGAAGACATGGAAGCGGCACTGGCCGCCGTGGCCGCAGCGAACCCTGAACTGATCACGTTCGACTCGGACAATGGCATGCTTCGGTTCTCCAGTGACCTGACGTTTGCCTCGGGCAGCGACCAACTCAAACCTGGGAGCGACCAACCACTGAGTGCCGTTGCAGGCATTCTCTCATCACCCACCGCCGTGCCGCTGGACATTCTCGTCGTCGGGCATACCGACGATGTTCCAGTGACCCATTCCCGCAATCAGCACCCGACCAATCTGCACCTCTCGGCCCACCGCGCCATCGCCGTGCGAAATGCTTTGGTGTCCGCTGGCGTCTCGGCCAACAATGTCCGCATCGCTGGTGACGGCGAGTACCACCCGATCATGCCAAATGATGCCGGAGGTACCGCGGCCAACCGTCGCGTCGAGATCTTCCTCGTTCCAGCACCTCGCACTGAGGCGGTCGTCGAAGTCGATACCGAAACTGGTAACGCCTTCGATGCACCCATGAAGTAGATCCACGGCGCGCCGTAGGTGTCCGTTGCACTCAACATGGCATCCCGCATTGGCTGCACCACGCGGCTGATTGCGGAAGGAACAGGACGTTTCACACGCTTCGCCATGCATGCATTGGGAGGCGTCGTACTGCGGCCAAGGCGTTGGTTGAACTGGCGTGTCATGGCACCACTGCTGATGGAAGTGGGCGTCATGAGCGTGCCGGTGGTAGCCATCACCGGAATCTTCATCGGCATGATTCTGGCCGTCGAAAGTTTTGCCCAGTTCGCGGTTTTTGGTCTTGAAGATCGCCTCGGCATGATCATCAATGTGTCGGTAGTCAAACAAATCGGACCAGTCCTCGCCGCGGTCATGGTGGCAGGCCGAGTTGGCGGTGCGCTGACTGCAGAACTGGGCACCATGCGGGTCACCGAGCAGCTCGATGCCATTCGCGCGATGGGGGCCGACCCCATCGAAGTGCTCGTCGTCCCCCGAGTAGTCGCATGCACGCTGATGACACCCATACTGACTATCTTCTCGGATGTACTGGGCGTGACGGGTGGTTGGCTCTTTACCGTCGTGGTCAATGGTGCCGACCACGTGGCCTATTGGAATTACACCGGCTGGTTTTTGACCTGGTGGGAACCAGCTACGGGCCTGATCAAAGCAACCTTCTTCGGCCTGAGCATCGGACTCATCTCGTGCTACAAGGGCTTTGGCTGCCGAGCCGGCGCCGCGGGCGTCGGCCGCGCCACGACCGAGTCATTCGTCGCCTCATTCCTCGCCATCATCGCGATCAACCTCGTACTGGCAGACTTCCTCCGCGAAGTCGGCCGCGTCCTGCTCGGCATCGGATTCAAAAGCCCACTGGGGTGATTCGCTGGTCGGTGAGGGAGTGCATTTGTTCTTGTGCGATCCACGCTCCACTTTCGACGCTCTGGCAGCGAATCTGCGCGTCTGAACTACACTGCCCTTTGCGGAGTACCCATCGCCGATGATCCAACTCACATCACTCGTATTGACAGCCCTGCTGCAAGGCGGACCCACATCCCCGCCCCCAGGAACAACACCGACCAAGCCGATGACGCCGTCACCAGGCGTTACCCCCGGGGCCATGGCTCCCGCCGCGACACCAGCACTGTTACAGCCCAACGCACCAGTAGTCATCCCCGAAGGAGCGCTCCGTCGTGCCGATGGTCGGCTCAACCGATTCACCATGAGCGTGACCATCTTCCAATCGCCGCTACAACCACCCACCGGACAATGGCAACTGCCCCTCATCGCCGACGGTCCATGGAGCATGCTCGACCCGAACCAATTTGAAGTCACCATCTCGACGCCACAGGGAGCGACAACCGAGCCCGCAAGCCAACTCACTTCCAAACCTGGACGACTTGGAGACATCATGCTCTCGATCGACGCGCCGACCAATGAGGGCCTGCCCATCAGCATCGGTGTGCAAGGGGTCGTTGCGACGTGGTCATGCGAATTCGACGACGCCGCAGCCATGAAACTGGACTGGCCCGCCCAGTGGCCCACCGCCGTTCAATCGCTACTGAGGCCCTCGCCGTTGATCGAATCTGACGCCGACATCATCACACAAACCGTCCAGCGTGTGACCAACGGTGATGTTCGCAGCGTGCCACCAGTACAAGCAGCCAAACTGCTCGTGCAATATGCCTGCAGCAATTTCCAACCAAATGGTTCTCGCATGCTCCGCGGACTTCGTCGGCAACTTCGGGGCATCGCCGTGGAAGGCGCCACCACTGCCGCCCAAGCAGGCGCAGGATCACCCGCAGATCTGGTGTGTCTGTCGGTCGCCATGCTGCGCGCCGCTGAACTACCCGCCCGGCCCGTCATCGGAATCGCGGAAGATCGCGGAAGCCGCAAGGGTGAGTTTGTCACCTGGGCCGAGGTCTACCTTCCCAACTGTGGCTGGGTCCCCTTTGACCCCTACGAACTCAACAAGCGATCCGTCAACACGCTCGACGCACGTCAAGCGTGGCGGTACTTCGGCAACGTGCCCAACCTCGACCAACGCATCCCGCTAGCGTGGACCTTTGCGCCTGGAAACGGCGACACAGCTTGGGACGCGTGGGCTTTGTGGGGATGGACACGGCTGGCGCCGGGCGTCGAGTTTCCGCTGGATATTGAACACCTCGTAATCAATACCAAGAATGGGACGCTCACCCTGCAAGATGCCAATACCGTGCCAACCCAAGTCAACCTGCGACGATCGTCACTTGGTCGCGCTTCGCCACCAAATGCCCCAATAGGCAGACGCCCGTGATGAGAGACGAAGATCCGTCACCCGAAGACATCGAGCGCTTCGGTGATGATGCTGATCAAACTGGGTACTGCCCCGAGTGCGGCGCCCAAGTGTGGGACGCGACCCCGTCATGTCCCAAGTGCGGCGCCTGGATCGAAGGGGGCGTGCTGCGACGACCGCCCGCGGCCGAAGCCTTTCACAAACGCGCCATGCTGCTTGGCATCATCATCATTCTCATCGCGTTCATCTTCGTGTTCGCCATATAGAAACAAGATGCCACCTCATTCTAAATCAGACCGCGGCCTCGCTTCAGTGAAGAGGAGGCCGCGGGGATGAATTCCGACGCACGCGTGGACGCGGGGGCGTCCCAATGCGTGCGCCAGAGCGGGGCTGGGTGTGTATGGGAACGTCACTCCATGGAGTCATCCCAAAAGGACTCGCGATCTTCCTCGGCCTCCTCGTTGACGGGCGGCCGATCCTCTGCTTCGGCCAGTAGTCGGCGAAGGCATCGATTCTCTCGGCGGGTGGCCTCTAGGTCAAAAATAAGGTAGTTCATACAGAGCCGCAGGTAGTCCAGCGAACCTTCTAGCGACGCCAGTGACTTCTGTAGATCCTGCTGATGCCCTGTGGCATCGTCTGTCAATCGGATCAGCAAAGCCCGCTGCCGTGCGGGTAAGCCATTGATTCGCTCTAGCAGGGCAGCGAATTGATCCTGAAACGCTCTCTCGTCCATGACTCCTCACTCCATATCTCTCGATTGTCGACACCGCTCCGGGCGGTGCCACCCCAAGATGACACAAACGGCCCCCCAAGCCACCCCCCACCTCCAAGAAACTTCCATCCACCACCACAAAACCTCCACCTGTACCGCCTAAGCCGTTTTGGGGAGCCACCACACACCCTGAAATACAAGGTATGTGCGACCCCAAATCGCCTCACCTCTAGCCCAAAAATAGCTCTGAGTCGGTTTGCGATGAAAAAAACGGCGATCTCGTTATCGGAAAGACTGTCTCTTTGACGTTGGTGGCAACGAGCCGGGCTGATTTATGAAAATGAGACTGGCTGCCCCAATGCCCCTAGCCGTGGTAGGTACAGGTGCTCGTACAAGTTTCGTGAACGGTGATTCGGTGAAGCTGGGGAAGTACGGGCTTGAGGCGTTGCCAGATCCAGTCCGCCAACAATTCGCTGGTGGGGTTCTCAAGGCCGTCGATCTCGTTGAGGAGCCGATGATCGAGTGCCTCGTCCAGCGGGGCCCAGGCCTTAGAAATATCGCCGTAGTCCAAGAGGACACCTTGCTCTGCATCGACTGTGCCAGCTACGCAGACATCAACCTTGAAGGAATGTCCGTGCATGCGGCGACACTTGTGGCCGTCAGGAAATGTCGGCAGCCAATGAGCGGCTTCAAAGCGGAATGACTTGACCAGTTCCATGTTCATACCCGACAAGGTACCGAACCATGACGTGCAACCTCTAGTATGGGGCCGCATGAAGACCTTACCCCTGAGTTTGATCGGCCTGTTCCTCCTGCTGGGCTGCGCCCAGGGGCATGAACCGGCCGCCACAGCCCAACGGGCAGCCACGACTATCAATACGGAGGCCGCCAGCATGGCTACGCCGACATCCCAAGCCGGATACGACCTCTCCCCACTGTCCGATCAAGTCCGCCAGGACCTCACTAGCCGACTGAGCCCCCAAGCCCTGGAGATCACACAGCGGTCCGGTACCGAACCAGCCGGTTGCGGACTGCTGCTGGATAACAAGGAAGACGGCATCTACTGCTGCGTGGTCTGCGGACTGCCGCTGTTTTCGAGCGAACACAAATTCACATCCGGCACTGGCTGGCCAAGTTTCTTTGCCCAGTTCGACCCGCAGCACGTCGCTCGCCATGACGACTCCACCCACGGAATGGTCCGAACCGAAATCGCATGCGGCCGATGCGACGCGCACCTTGGCCACGTCTTTCCCGACGGCCCCCCGCCCAGCGGTGAACGCCACTGCCTCAACTCCGCAGCGCTGACCTTCCATGCCGACGGCACCGAACTACCCAACTTGCTCGCCACCGGACCCGCCACCACCGAAACGGCCTACTTCGCCGGTGGGTGCTTCTGGGGCATCGAGCATTACTTCCAACAAGGCGACGGCGTCATCGACGCAAGCAGCGGCTATATGCAGGGCGACGATGAACGCGCTACCTACCGCGATGTCTGCGATGGCAACACCGGACACGCCGAGTCGGTCAAGGTCGTCTTCGACCCCAGCCGCATCTCCTACCGCCAACTTGTCGACGCATTCTTCCGCATGCACGACCCGACGCAAGTCGATCGGCAAGGACCCGACGTCGGAAATCAATACCGATCCGGCATCTGGACCACCAGCGACGCGCAACAGGAAGTCGCCCGCCAAGCCATCGCCGAACTCAATGAGTCCGGCAGATTCCCGTCGCCAATCGCCACCCAGATCGGGCCTGCGGCGACCTTCCACTCGGCCGAGACCTATCATCAGGACTACATCGAACGAACCGGACGGGCGTGCCATGTCGCAAACCCGTGGTCAATCGAGCAGGTAAACGGACCGGGCCATTGACAAACACACCGCCGAGACGCGACACTACCAAGATCAACAGGAGATCCCACATGCGCATCATTGCTCTGAGCATCATGACCCTCGCAGCCATCAGCTTGGCCGGCTGCAAGACCCACGCAGGAACAGACGCCCTCATCGGAGGCGGCGCAGGCGCGGCCAGCGGTGCACTCATCGCAGGCCCAGTCGGGGCAGGCATCGGTGGTGCCATTGGCGCTGGAACTGGAGCCCTTATCGGAAACGAACAGGACAAGCAGGACCGCAAGGACGGCGTCAGCGAGTAGTCGTCGCCGCAGTCAATTCCAAAATAGATCAAGGCCGATCCGCCACTGCGGGTCGGTCTTGTCACTGCGCCTGCGGGGGCATGTCGATCGTCATGGTCGGGAATGCAAAGTCGGCGCCGCGCTTGGCCACAATGCGGCCCACATTGAGCATGACCTCCTGACGCATTGCCGTGAACTCACCGATGTCAGTTGTCTTGGAGTACGCCAAAATCGCGATGTCGATCGTCGAATCACCATAGCCCCCGAAACTCACCCGAATCGCCAGATCTGTATCGATCCCCTCAGTCGACTGAAGCATCGCGTGAATGTCATCAATAATTGGCTCGACCGCATCGAAGTCGTCATACCGCACGCCGACCGTTTCAGATAACCGGCGATTCTCTCGTTCGGAGAAGTTCTCAATGATGCCACTGACAAAGGTTGAATTGGGAATGTAGACAAGCCGCTTGTCGCCCATTCGAACATGGGTTGCGTACAGGCCGATCTGCTCAATACCACCTTCAATACCCTTGACCTGCACCCAATCTCCCACCTGGAACGGCCGATTAAACAAGACCATGATGCCCCCGAAGAAGTTGGCAATGACATCTTTGGAGGCAAAGGCAAAGGCTGCCGAACCGATACCACCGATGGTCAAAATGGCGCTCATATTCATGCCAAGCGCCTGCATGCCCACAACGAGCCCGAGGATCCACACCAGCACGACGCCGATGCCAAAGAGCGCCTGCAACGCCGTCATGTCCATATCGGACTTCGTGTCGATCGCCTGCTGTTCGATCATCTTCTGAGTACGGCGAACCCCACGAGCAAAGAAAAGTGTTCCGCAGAATACGACGATGATGATGCGTGCCGCCGGAAGCACAATGTGTACGAAATGCGCCACATCCACAGCAATCTTATGATCGTCGTCCCCGAGATGGACCCACAGCGCCGCACCATGTTCAATGGCCCACGTCAGCGCCAGCAGCCAAATGGCCAAGCCAACCGGAAGGCGTAAGGCGCCGGCAATAATGCCTCCCCACTTGAGCCGTCCAGTTGTCAGACGAGCGATTCGTGAAAGCATCCACCCCAGCACAAGGTGCAGAACAATCGCTGCCACAACGACCACACCAAGCATCGTCAATGACGATGTCAGATCAGAATCGAGGCCCATATTCTTGGCCAGGTCCGTCGCATTGGAATTCGCCGTGGGCACAATTGCTGAAATCATGGGTCGCAGGATACCGCTCGGACAAACATGCGTCAGTTCTGCCCTCCGAAACGGACCCGCATCGCCGTTGCCACGCCGGACGCATCAGGCAGGCCGCCGGGGTACACCCGGCACGCCAGCGTGGGCTCTGGCGAGGGCTTGACGCCGAAGAGGTCCACCCCATCCACCAGCACGCTGGGTGCTGGCCAGCAGAGTCGCGGGTCGTCATCTGGAAGCGATGACAAATCAACCGATTGCACTGCGATGTGCGGCGCCATTGCGTGCACCGCCTCCCGCACATGCGAGGTTAGGGTCGGAGTCATCGGGCACCCGGGGAAGCCCAGGACAACTACGCTGGGGACAGCCGTTGCTTGCTCCAGAAGGTGTCGCCGCGCCTCTCGATACCGCGCCACGTCAGGCTCCCAATCGTCGGCCCCACGATACACCCTGTCAAGAAGCGCCCGCTTAGGTTCGTTCGCAAGCATCGCCAGCAACGTATGGTCTTCAAGCCCGATGCGGTGCGCTTCAAATCGCAGGCCTGACAACGGCCCGTCCTTCCCGGGGTACACCACATGCGTATCTCCGGCGGGCAACCGATTGTCAGTGCCGGGCATCGCCGGATGATCGACCACGCTGTACATAAATGGATCGGCCTTCCAGTGGTTGAGCCCCCAGTGCAGATATCCATCCCAGCCTTCCTTGGCGGCCCCCCATCCGAAGTACACCTGTCGTAAACGTTCCTGATCGAGCAGACGATTCAACCACGCCCCACCTGGTCGCAAGCATGTATAGACCCAGACCTTGTCGCCAGCGTCGCGTCGATCGTCAAAAAACTCGCGCTCCGCTTGCCACGCCTGCACCTGCGGACACCACATGTCGATGGCACCGGCGAGCGATTTGGTCATGGTCGCCTCAAAGATCGGCACGCCAGGCAGTGATGATCGCATCAGATCCGCCGCGAGCACATAGTCATTGGCATTGACATCTGTCGGCTCGTCGGCAATGTGCTGCACCCACCGTTCCTGCCATCCGTTGGCCTCAATCTGATCGCGAATCTGCTGCGCCTGCGCGGCGAACAACGTCCGCCCCGCTTCCGACGTCAACAACTCACCGCCGAGTTTAAGTTTCAGCACTGGGCTGGACCAATCGCCATCGGGTCGACCGGCGATGGGCGCACCTTCGATCCAGTACAGGCCTGCGTCGGTGAATACATCGACGTATCGGCGCAGCCTGTGGTCATCGAGCACCCACTGCCCATCCTGTAATGAGAAGAAATCCGACCACCTGACCCAGAACATCGACTGTCGACCTCTCGCCATCAGGTCTCCATAGCGACGCATCATCGACCAGTGCGCTTCGCTCCACGGTTCCAATTCGTGCGCCTTGGCCATTTGGCTCGGGCTAAACCAGTTGGTGTAGCCAAGCGTGTCACGACCAGCCGCTGGCACCTCCACATCGTGCACCATCACGTCCAAGGGAAGATTCACATGCGCATCGCCCTGCGACACCTCGATGCGAACGGGTCGAAGACCGGGCTGGGCATCCGAGGCAAGCACCCATTGCACGTGCAGCGCCAGGCGATCGCCTGGCGCTACAAGCCCGCTCGTCACCGGTTCGAGCACTTCATACACGCGAAAGGGCGCGTCCCGGATAACGTGTTGGTTTTGCGCCTTGTCCCATCGCTCGGTGCGGCTGTCCGGGCCGGTGTTCTCCTCTACGGGCACATCGATGAGTCGATACCAGTTCGGCTGGGCAAGCCCCTGACCGATCGCTCGAAACTCGATGGGCTCATCCTGTGCAAGGCCGTCGATGACCACATGCACACCGGCCGTCCCCCCTCGGGCAACGTCGAGTCGACCTGATGCCATTGCCAAGGGGGGGCGATCTGGGTAGACCGGCTCGAGTTCATCGACCAGTACCGGCTGAATCGTCGCGAGGATCGCGGATAGGAGCGGGGCATACATACCCGGCACTATACGGGTCGTGAGGCAGGCGCCTCAAACGCCGGACTGCTAGTGTGCCTTCCATGGAGAAAGAACTCAGCGGTCTGCTTCGGCATCTCTTATTCGGGCACTTTGGTTCCAAAGGCGTTCGTCGTGGCTTGGCCGCGTCGCTGCTGGAGGAGCCACTGTCGCTGTCACGAGATGACCGCAAGGCGGAGATGCGGGCGATCGATTGGAAGGCTGGGGAAATAATGGTGTCCGATGCGATGCGCGAAATCGACCCGCCGTCACGAGGTCACCTCGAATGGAGCGCGTGGATTCTTGGCGCATGGCAGGTGCTCCGGCCACGCTTCGAATCCGACGAGGCCGCCATCGAGTATCTCGGCGCCGCATCGCTGCGCGGATTCGACACTTGGATGGTGCGATTGGGTGTGCGCCTGGCCCTTCGCAGTTGCAAGAACAACCCCGCGCGTGCCAAAGCGATCTTGGCCACAGTGATGAAACAATTCGGCGTGAGTTTCACAAGCGACGTTAAGCAAACCGAAACGAGTGTCACACTTCGGGTGACCAAGTGCTTCTACATAGACTTCTTCACCGCCCACGGTGTGCCGGCGCTCACAACCGTGTTGTGCCGTCTCGACCAACTCTGGTTCAAGGCCATCGACCCGGCCAAACACGGGATGGTCTTCGACATGGAGCACTATGTCACAATGAGCCGCGGAAGCGAGGCCTGCCTGTTTCCCATCCTCGTGCAGAAGCCGAGTCCTTGACCGGACGAGGGCTTTGCGCGTGCACTTCTGGGTTGAATATTTCATAATGAGACCGCTGGAAGTGAGCCATGCCCACTGTCTCTTGGTATCTCAAACACCATTCCAGGTCTCGATGCGCATCGTCGATCGGCGGCCTCAATCGCGCGCCGATACGCAGGACAAACCCATCCACGCGCTGGAAGCCTTCGTCACGATTCGGTAGGCCAAAGAGCCACACAGGCCGCGCACGCAGGCGTCACTTGTCTTGGTTCTGGTTGCGCACCAGTGTGGCAGCCTCCAACCAGCGCGAGTTGACCGACCCCAGCAGTTGCCCCGACACCTCGCCGCACGCGGCTTGGCCACGCCCAACCGCGCCGTTGCACACGATGAGAAAGCCAAGATCCACATCCGGCAGCAGCCACACAATGCAGTACCACCCGGTATTGCTTCCATCATGCAGCAGGGCGCGCCCGAACGCCGTGGGCAGGGCGATCCATCCGCTGGCGTAGTCCATTCCAGGCATTCCGGGCATGGGATTTCCGGCAGCGGGCGTCTGCAGCGATCCATAGGCCTTGGCGTCGATCAAAGAGGCATCGCCGGTCCCACCGGCCAAGTGCCCCTGCAAAAACTTAATCCAATCTTCTATTGAGGCGTACACCGTGCCAGCGGGACCAAGTACCGGCGGGTTGTCGGCGATCTTAATTGGCTCGGCCGGTTCGCCGGTTTCGTAATGCCCCAGCGGCTGTGTGGGCGCTTGGCGGTCCGACGGCGGTGGTCCAAAGCCAGCCGACTTCATGCCCAAAGGCGCAAAGACTCGCCTACGCATGAGCGATTCCCATGACTCGCAGGTGGCATGCTCCAACATGGCTCCGGCAATGATGTAGTTGTCGTTCGAGTACTCGTACAACTCGCCTGGGCCGCGCGTGGGCGGTGAACTGAGCACTTCAATGGAGTGAGCGGTTCGCTGCTCTTGAATCGGGCGCTCATCACTCCAGTACGTCATGGATGGGCTGCCCTTGGGGAATCCTGAGCACTGCGTCACCAACTGTTTCAGTGTGACGTCCGCCCACCCCTGATCGATCTCGTCGCCGAACACATCTCCCAGCGAGGTCTCCCAAGTGATTGTTCCATCGGCCACCAGCATCGCCGCGAGCGTGGCAGTCATCGCCTTGGTGCACGAACCAAGATGCCAGATGTCCGCAGTCGTCACTTTCTCAGGCCGATCACTGGCCCGTACCCCCGTGACCACCATCTCCAGAATGTGATCCTTCGTAAAGACCGCCGCCCCCATCGCGGGTATCTCATGGTTGGCCGAGGCCTGCACGAGCTGTCCGGTCAACCATTGGGCGTCGTCATCAACCGTCCACGTCGAACCGCTAGCCCCGCCGTAGACCGCCATGGACATTACCCAAGCTAGAGTGCGCTTCATCTCTCGTCTCCTTCGGGCCCTGCGCTCCCCGCTGGGCATGCGATCATTCGCTGCAAGTAAAATGCACGGCGAGGCTTGTGGTGTGACCTTACTCCATTAGTAGGTCCACATTTGATCTCGGAGGGTATCGATGACACAGTGCGGCTGGCTGAACGCATGGGCTGAAGTCGTCACTACTCGCACTGCCGCGCTGATCGCCCTGAGACACTCCGATCGCCCTTGAGCCTCTCTGTACGTGTCCACCAACATATTTCCTGCCATTTCTTGCCCTCCTTGCCCCCTGCTGTCGCAGGGCTTTCCGAGTCGGTGGTTCGTTCGAAACCGAGCCG
>PVBE010732187.1_pt1 | contig 45153 bp, 24 predicted proteins | sample 1631181 | NCBI WGS metagenome assembly PVBE01 (sample SAMN08397723, study PRJNA350692) | Marine metagenome, whole genome shotgun sequencing project. | isolation source: water | place: Pacific Ocean | collected 2012-04
CGGCGGGCACGAGCAGTGCGGGGCATAGCATCAGTGGTAATGCCATCATGCGTGAGCCTCTCGCGTGGCAGTCTGGGCCTACGGTGGATACTGTTCGGCGCGAGTGGAGCCGGGGCCTGTTCGTCTCCAGCCCGGAACTTCACCCATCGGGACGCCGCTTGCCTCTAGTACAGGCCCGAGACTCCCGGAGGTGATTGACATGACACTGACCCGGACGAACCTGCTGCTCGCGGGCGCGCTGCTGACCATGGCGCTTCTCGGATGCCAAGACCAGACGGCCTCCGCGCCCCCGCCAGATCTGCCCGAGCCGGTGGCGACGGCCGAGCCGGCGCAACTGTCGATGTACGTGCCGTGCGGCATGACCGTGCCGTTCCACGAGGCGATTGCGCTCTTCGAGGCGGCCAACCCGGGCATCGAGATCGATGTCACGTACGACAATGACGCCGTGCTTCTCGGCCGAGTGGTCGACGACGGCGAGCGCCCGGACCTATTCGTGTCTCCCGGCGGGCGGGAGCTGGACGTATTGGCCGAGAGCGACCTAGTCGACGCGGAGACCACCGTGAAGCTCGGCAGCTTCGAAATCGTGGCCGTCGTCGGGCGTGACTCCCCACTGAAGGTGGAGAAGCCCGACGATCTCAACGCTCTGGCGCTTGCTACGATCGCGCTCCCCGATCCGGACCGTAGCTCGATGGGGTGGCACGTGCGTCAGAGCCTGCAGCAACTCGAGTTGTGGAACGACTTGCAGGAGAAGATCGTCCCCGCCGAGCGTATCATCGTCGCCTATCAGGACGTCGTTCAGGAGAAGATCGACCTCACGTTCACCTACCGAGGCTGTCCGCTGCCGATCGATGAGGAGCAGTTGGCCAAGTCCCCCGTCCGAATTGCCTTCTCGCTGCCGGAGGAGTCTTACAACGTGCCAATGGTCACGGTCGGCATGCTCAACACGACTAAGCACGCGGCCGAGGCGCAGCAACTCCTCACCTACCTGGCATCAGAGCAAGTGACGACGCTGATGGTGAAGGAGGGCCTGCCGGATGAGCGAGGCCTGACTGGCGTCGTAGCCGCGGCCGGCTCCGATCCGGCCGGCGAGTTGACGTCAGACGCCGATGTCTACATCCTCGCGTTCTACCCGGATAACGACGCTCACGCGGAGGTCAGAGGCGTCATCCGGAGCCACGAGGACGAGCACCCCGACCGCGTGGAGGTTGAGATCCACGATTTTCGCGACCCCGAGAACGACCCGGTCGGCTTCCAGATGTGGAAGCGCTCGGGCCTGACCTGCGCGGGGATAATGGTCAACGGCAAGAACGGCATCGCTCGTGGAGACCGCGAGGTATTGTTCCAGCGCAAGATGGGCGCCCAGTGGACTCAGGATGACCTGACGGCGGCAGTCGAGGCGGAACTCAACGAGGGATGAGCGTCGCCGGCGACCAAGGACATGCCCCGAGCCGAGTCGCACTCCGGCCCATGACTTCGGGGGTGCCCGCATGCCTACTCACTTACAGATGATCTCGGCGACGGCTACCTTAGCCGTCGCCGTGTTCTTGCTCCACAGCCCCGTTGCCCCTCAGGAGACGGTCTACCCGACGGGGACATGGGAGACTCGCGCGCCGGCGGATGTGCGGATGAACTCGGCGAAACTGGACGCTCTCGCCGAACATGTCGGCGGACGCGGATGCGTGATCCGGCACGGCTTCATCGTCCATGAATGGGGGGACGTGACGCGGCGGGGCGACGTGGCATCCGCGGCCAAGCCCTTCTACAGCCACTTCATCATGAAGGCCATCGAGGATGGCCGCATCGGCGGCATCGATGAGCCGGTTCTTCGTTTCGAGCCAAGATTGGACAGCATCAACGCCGATCTGGGGCGCCCGGACCGAGGCATTACGTGGCGCCACATGGCAAACCAGACAGCCTGCTACGGACTGGAGGACGAGCCGGGCAGCGCGTATGACTACAACGACTGGCACATGGCGCTGCTGTGGGACACGCTCTTTGTAGGAGTCTACGCCGCCACGTGGGATAGCGTCGACGACGCTGTCTTGCGCCCGCTGTTGACCGACATCCTCCAGTGCGAGGATGACCCGACGTTCATGGCCTTTGGCACGGGCGATCGGCCCGGGCGGACGGCTATCTCGCCGAGGGACTTCGCGCGGTTTGGATTGCTCTATCTGCGAGACGGTTCGTGGCGCGGGCAGCAGCTCATCAGCGCCGACCACGCCCGACTCGCGACGAGGAGCAGCGTCGCAACCTCGATACCGCGCGCAACCGGCGGCGCGACGGAGATGATCGACGGACAGCGCACCATCGGCTCGCGCGCGATCCCCGACAATCAGACCGACCACATGGGGAGCTACAGCTTCCTCTGGTGGACGAATGGCGTTGACCGCGAGGGGCTCAGGCACTGGCCGGACGCGCCGCACGATGCCTTCGGGGCGTTCGGGCACGGCGGACCCAGGGCCATGGTGGTGGTGCCCAGCCTGGACGCGATCGTGAGTTGGAACGACGCGGACGTGAAGTCGCGCGAGGCTGAGAACGAAGCGCTCAGATTACTCGCCGAGGCGTGCCTCGATCGCGACCCCATGTTCGGACAGATCATCGTCGATCTCGAGCGTCCTGACGTGCTACGCCGCAAGGGCGGCGATCCGTTCGTCATGTGCGGGCCGGGCGATCCGGAGGGCTTCCTCTACCGCGGCGATCTGGCTCCGGACGGCACTCGTGACGGCGACCAGATGGCCCTCATCCGCAAGCTCGCGGCGACGGGCGCCAACTGCCTCTACGCGCAAGCCATCCGGTCGCACGGGGGCGATGGCGACCCGACGCAGAACCCGTTCGTCGACCATGACCCAGCGAAGGGCCTCAGCGAACCGGTGCTCGCCCAGTGGGATGCATGGCTCGTCGCGATGGATGAGGCGGACATCTGCCTGATGCTCTTCATCTACGACGATAGCGCGCGCGTCTGGGACACGGGCGACGCAGTTGGCGACGCGGAACGCCGCTTCATCGAGAGCCTCGTGGAGCGCTTCCAGCACCACCGAAACCTCATCTGGTGCGTGGGTGAGGAATATGAGGAGCGCTACTCTCCCAAGCGCGTGAGCGGGATCGCAGCAACCATCCGCGAGACCGACGACCACGACCACCCGATCGCCGTCCACAAGCTCAACGGGCTCGGCTTCGACGAGTTCGCGGGGGACCCAAACATCGACCAGTTTGCGGTGCAGTACAACGTTGACACGGCACGCGAGCTGCACGACGGTCTCGTGCAGGCGCGACGCCGGGCGCGAGGCCGGTACGGCATCAACATGTCCGAGTGCGCCGACATGGGCACGGGAGCCGAGTTGCGGAAGAAGATCTGGGCCAGCGCGATGGCGGGCGCGCACGTGATGGTCCTCGGCATGGACGTCGACTCCACGCCGTCGGAGGACCTCTACGCCTGTGGCCGGCTGGTCACGTTCATGGAGGCGGTGGACGCAACGACCCTCGAGCCGCACGACGAACTCGCTGCGGGCGATACGGACTACGTGCTCGCGCAACCCGGCGAGACGTACGTCGCGTATTCCTCCCATGCCGAGACAGCGCCGGGCATCTCAGAACTGCCTGCGGGGACGTACAGCCTGTCGTGGCTCGATTGCGCCACAGGAGGAGAGGTGCGGCAGCACGCGGCGGAACTCCCGGAGGGCGCGCAGGATTGGCCCGTGCCCGAAGGGCTCGGCGCGGAGGTAGCGGCCTGCGTTCGTCGCGTGCCGTGAGGGGCCACGCAGGTCCTCGCACGCGGCGGGCCGAATCCCCACGCCGACACTTTGCAGCCAGATGAAAGGATGACTGTCCATTGAGTCTGCAGACCAAACTAGGGACACTTCAGGCGGAGATCGACCGCGCGGTCGGCCCGCTCCATGGGTTGCTTGACCGCATCAAAGCGGAGCTGGACTTCGGAATCCGCATGACCAAGGCGCAGCCGGACAATGCCGACGAGTGGGAGCCCGTGCTGGAGGAGGCGGCCAAGCTTGTCGTCGACGCGCTTGAGGCGGGTAGTAGCGATGCAAGTGCTCTCGTCGCCGAGGCGGAGGAGATCCTCGCCCCGCTGAGGTCGGCAGCCAAGGAGTACACGATCTACTGCTGCGGCCACGCGCACATCGATATGAACTGGATGTGGAGCTGGCCGGAGACGGTATCAGTAACGTATGACACGTTCACCACGATGGACAAGCTGATGGATGAGTTCCCGAGCTTCCACTTCTCGCAGAGCCAGGCAAGCGTCTACATCGCGATGCAGGAGTATGCGCCCGAGGTCTTCGAGATGATCAAGCGGCGCGTTGCCGAGGGTCGCTGGGAGATCACCGCGAGCCAGTGGGTCGAGGGTGACAAGAACCTCGCATCCGGTGAGATCCTCGCGCGCCACTTGCTGTACACGCGCAAGTACTTCAGGGACGAGTTCGGCATCCCGTATGACGCGGTCAAGATCGATTGGGAGCCCGACACCTTCGGCCATTGCTGGACGCTGCCCGGCCTGCTTCGCAAGGGCGCGGTGAGCCGCTACTACCACCACCGGGCCAATGGCCCGCGCCTGCAGAGCATGACATCCGGCGAGACAAGCCAGCTCTTCTGGTGGGAGGGCATGGACGGCAAGCGCGTGCTCGCGTACGACGATTCGCCCAACGGGTACAACTGCGAGATCCAGCCTGGAATGACGCGCCTCCTGTTCGCCATGGAGAAGCATACGGGTCTGAAGGACCTGCTGTGGGTCTACGGCGTCGGCGACCACGGCGGCGGGCCGACGCGCCGGCACCTGCGCGCAGCCGAGGACATGGCGACATGGCCGATCTGGCCGAACGTCAAGCTGACTACGACCGACGACTACTTCACCACCGTCGAGCGCAAGATCGAGGAGCAGAGCCTCGAACTCCCCGTCCACAAGGATGAGCTGAACTTCGTCTTTGAGGGGTGTTATACCAGCGAGGCGCGGATCAAGTTCGCCAACCGCAAGGGCGAGAACGACCTCGTCGACACAGAATGGGCAGCGCTCCTCGGGAGCGCGGCGAACGTGCTGGACTACCCGCGCGAGACGCTTGAGGAGTGCTGGCGCCGGATCATGTTCATCCAGTTCCACGACATCCTGCCCGGCTCGGGCGTGAAGGAAACCGTCGAGCACGCGCTGGGGCTCTTCCAGGAGAATCTGGCCAGCACGGGGATGATCCGGACACGCAGCCTGCGGGCGCTGGCAGGCAAGATGGACACCAGCATGTTGGCGGCGGCGTCCGCCGCCCCCGGGGCCGACATGGGCCTGGGCGCCGGCGTTGGCAACGACGCGTGGTGGGGGGATGTGTCGACCCTCGGCGCGGGTGAGTGCGGCGCGGACCCGTTCATCGTGTTCAACCCCGCTCCGTGCGTTCGCGATGAGGTCGTGCGACTCAAGGTCTGGAACCGCGAGTTGCCGGACGAACAGGTGATCGTGCGCGACACCACCGGCAAGGCGGTCGTCGGTCAGGTCATCGAGCGTGGGAATTACTGGGGCCACACGTTTGCCGTCGTGGCGTTCCAGGCCAATGCGCTGCCGCCGATGGGGCACAAGGGCTACGTCGTCGATCTCGGGGCGGGCGACGCGCCAACGGGCGCGACCTATGTGAAAGAGACAGGCCGACCGATCTACACTCTCGGTTACGCCCAGTCCCAGATGGCCAACCCCGTGATCATCGGCAACGAGCATCTCGAACTGACGATCAGCGGCGAGGCCGGTGGCATTATCAGCGCGATTGACAGGGAGACCGATGAGGACTTCGTCGGCGACGGCGTGCTCGGCGCGATCGAGCGCGAGCAGGAAGCGCCTCATGCCATGACGGCGTGGCAACTCGGCGCGATAGTCGACACGGTACAGCCCCTCGCTGACTCCGTGCTGACAATCACCCACCGCGGCCCGAGCGTGGCCGCGGTTCAGCTCACGGGCAAGCACAATGACTCGGACTACCGCCTCGTCATCAGCCTCGCGGCGGGCAGTCGCCAGATCGACTTCGACCTCGACGTCAATTGGCTCGAGCGCGGCGATCCGGCGACGGGCGTTCCGGCGTTGAGAGCGTCCTTCCCGCTCGACATTGAAGATGGCCGGGCCAACTTCGAGATCGCGTGCGGCTCCATTGAGCGCAAACCTGACGGTGGCGAATCGCCGGCATTGAACTGGACCGACCTCACCGGCACGGCCATCGACGAGGACGTCAAGCTCGGCGGGACGCTGCTGAACGACTGCAAGTATGGGTACCAGGTCTTCGAGGACGCCGTGCGCCTGACGCTGCTGCGGTCGAGTTGCGACCCCGACCCGCTCCCCGAGATCGGGAGGCACAAGATACGCTACGCGCTCGTCCCCCACGTCGGTGAGTTCGACCGCGCCGCCGCGATCCACGCCGGTTACGCGTTCAACCACGCGCTCATCGCTGTCGGCACGACCGTTCACGACGGCGAGCTGCCTGCGGATGGCTCGTCGCTGGAGATCCTCACGCCGAACGTGATGCTCTCAGGCATCAAGAAGGCGGAGGGCTCGGATGCGCTCGTCATCCGCGTCTACGAGTTCGAGGGCAAAGACACGGAAGCGCAGATCCGGGTCTCTCCGATCCTGGCCGCGGCCGACTCAGCGGCCATTGAGGTCTGCATTCTCGAGCAACGTTGCGCCGAGGACACGGCGAGTATGTCGGACGACATCGTCACCGTCAAGGTCCCGGCTTACGGGGTCGCGACGATCATGGTCGGTGAGTAGACAGGCCGGCATTCCTGAGGTAACATTCGAGGGTCGCGCGCTGCTGCGCGGCCCCCGTAACCGCATCACGCATTGGAGAGGACACGCAGATGAGCGACTTCCCACGCACTGACGTAGGCGGGCTATCGCTTTCCCGAATGATCATCGGCACGAACTGGTTCCTGGGCTGGAGCCACTGCACCCCCGCCAAGGACACGTTCATCAAGGAGCACTTCGGGGACTACAAGAAGGTCGCCGACATCATCGAGGTCTTCCTCAATGGTGGCGTTGACACGATCATGGGCCTGATCAACTCGCCCATCCTCCCGAACGCCGTCGAAGAGGCCAAGCAGCGCACCGGCAAGGACATGATCGTCGTCTCCACGCCGAGTTTTCCGACCGACAAGAACACGCCCGTTGACGGCTTCGACACGGGCGAGGTCGAGCGCATCCTCGACGAGCAGGTTGAGTTCGGCGCGTCAGTCTGCATGCCCCACACGAGCACGACCGACGCCATGCTCGACAAGTGCACCCGCGAGATCCGGAAGATGGACGTCATCTGCGAGAAGATCCGCGAGCGCGGCATGGTCCCAGGCCTCAGCACCCACGTGCCAGAGGCGATCATCTACGCGGACGAGACGGGGCTGGACGTGGAGACGTACATCTCGCTCTACAATCTCATGGGCTTCCTGATGCAGGTGGAAGTCGACTGGATCAACCGCGTCATCCACAACGCGAAGAAGCCCGTTATGACCATCAAACCCTTCGCGGCCGGCCAGGTCCGCCCGTTCCAGGGGCTGACCTTCAGTTGGAATACCCTCCGCGACTGCGACATGGTCACGGTTGGCACGATGACCCCGCGCGAGGCGGCCGAACTCATCGACATGTCGCTCGACATTCTCTCGCGACGACCCGCTGAGATGGAACTCCAGCGGACGCGCTCAAAGGAATCAGTAGAGTCCGCCGGCGGCGAATAGGAGCGAGCAGATGGTGGCTGAGACGGCGCCGATCCTGGATCAACTCAACGAGCCCGACCCGCGGCTCGAGACCGCCCGCAAGCGCCAGGCTGCGGTGTGGAACCAGACGGAGACGGACTTCCTGCCGCTCCTGTGCGAGGCCTCAGGGCAGCCATGGGATGGGCCTGACTATGCTCTGACTGAGCAGGTTGACGACCCGACGAAGATGCTCCACGAGGGGCTCGTGGTGGTTGGGCGGCAGCTTCCGGTGGCGTCCGATTCAGTGCTGAGCATTCGGCCGCAGTTTGGCGTCGGAACGCTCTGCACGCCATTCGGCTGCGAGTACGAACTCTCGGCCAAGTACGGATCGCCGTGGGTCACCGGACACGCGACGAAGGAGTATCTGTCAGGCCTCGAGCCCGATGACATCAACTTTGACGACTCGCTGATCCCGTGGGTCTGCGAGGTCACGCGGAAGCTGCGCGAGGGGCTCGCGGGGCGCGTGCCGGTGTTCATGGCTGACACCCAAGGGCCGTTTGACATCGCCCACCAGGCGCGCGGGCATGATTTGCTGACCGACATCTACGACGATCCACCCTTAGTGCATCACGTGATGGAACTCGCTCTGCACGTCTACATCGAGTCCAGCCGTCGCTTCAAGGAGGCGCTGGGCGAGCCGGACAGCTCAGGCCACCACAGCGGGAATCTCTACATGGAGAACTGCGGAGTTCGGCTCTGCGATGACTCCGGCGTGATGATGCCGCCGAAGGCCCTCGACGAGTTCATCCTCCCATACCACCAGCGCGCGTTGGCCGCGTTCGGCGGCGGGTGGGTACACTTCTGCGGCGACGCCCGGCAGCTCTTCGACGGCTACGTTGAGATCCCCGAGGTCCGGGCGATCAACTTCGGCCAGCCGGAGTATTACGATCCCGCCGAGATCCTCAGCCGCTTGATGGATAAGGGCAAGCTCTACTACGGGGCATGGCCGAAGGCGGCGGACGAGTCGATCGACCAGTACTTCGGCCGCTTGCTTGGGTGTCTCAATGGCGAGAAGCGTGGGCTGATGCTCATGTTCCATCCCGGCGGCGGGAGGGTGCCCGAGACGATGGACCGCTGGCATGAGGCGCATGGGAGAGCCGGGCTGTAATCACTGTCCCCAGAAGATGCGGGTGACCGGCTTCAGTCCACTGGCACGTACACCCCTCGCGCCGCGTGGAAGTCGGCTTGCTCGCGGATGGCGCGACGCCACGTCTCGATGAAGTGTTCCTCGCTGACGCGACCGAACAGACCGCCAGTCTCGAGGGTCAGCTCGGCAACGCGAGCCTGGTGCAACTTCCAGAGCTGCTCGGGCGTGCCCCCCACGACAAGCTGGCGATGGTGATGCGCCGGCGCCTCGAGAGCCACTCCATCCTTGATGTCGGTCGTCGTCAGCCCGCTGTCGTCAGCGAACATGCTCACGACATCGATCCCCGTCCTGACGCCCACGGGCGTGTTGAGATGGTAGATCCCCGCATAGGCGTCCTGCGTGCGATTCATCAGCATGAAGATCGTGTTCTGGTGGGGCATCTCCGGGACGTTGAATGTCGTGAAGTGCTCAAATCCCAACCCAGCGAATTGCTCGAGCGAGGGTGCCACTGCCTCGTGGCACGTCGCCATGGTGGCGGCATCAACGGCCTGGAAACTGACTTCCCGAGGCATACGGTCGCCCGTTCTCAGCCGGATGCCAAAGAGCTTCAGGAACGCCATGATCGGCAACGTCCCGAAGAACACGCACCCATTGCCCGAGCAGCGCCAGATCTCCCACCATGACAAGGCGGTCATGTTGGCGCGGTAGAACTGCTGTGGCTCCGGATAGCCTCCGGGCGGGATGTATTGCCACGACATAGGGGGCCTCCAGCGGCGCGCTACTTCTTCGGCTTCTTCCTGTTTCCCCAGCCGTCGAGTTCGGGATCATGGTCCGGGTTCGGCGTCGGCATCTGCGCCCCCACGGAGTGTCGCCAGGCATAGAGGCGGCTGCGGAGGTCGTCGAGGATCTCTGGCTTCCCGCTCGCGAGGTCGTTCTTCTCGCCGATGTCATCCGCCAGATTGTAAAGCTCGCAGTGGTTGTCCTCGAAGAACTCGATCAGCTTCCAGTCGCGCGCGCGAATTGCACCGTGGGGCGATGCGCCACCGGGATGGTAGTGCGGGTAGTGCCAGAAGATCTCGTCGCGGTCGAGTTGCGCGGTTGGGTCCTGAAAGAGCGGCACGAGGCTCGTGCCGTCGACGCGCCGGTTGTGAACGGGATCGCCGGCGACGCCGGCTAGTTCGAGCATCGTGGGGTAGAAGTCCGGCGTGATGACTGGCTCGTCGCACTCAGCCCCAGACGCAAAACCCGGACCCCGCACGATCGTCGGCACGCGAACGCCGCCCTCGTACGACGAGCCCTTCCCCGCGCGTAGCGGCGAGTTGTCCGTCGCGTGTGGCTTGAGGCCACCATTGTCAGAGGTAAAGACGATCATCGTGTTGTCCGCGATGTTGAGCCGGTCGAGCGTGTCCATGATGTTGCCGACGCTATCGTCAACGCTCTCCACCATCGAGGCGTAGGTCGCGTTCCGGTGCTTCATGCCGGGCTGGATCTTCTTCTCGTACTCGTCGATCATCGACTGCTTCCCTTGCAACGGCGTGTGTACCGCGTAATGGGGGATCGACAAGAAGAACGGCCCGTCGGCGTTCTCCTCGATGAACTTGACCGCCTCCGCCCCCTCCCGGTCCGTGAGATACTCGCCTTCAGGTCCGTCCTCGAGCGTGGGAATGTCGTACGGACTGAAGTAGCGCGGCGGTTGACCCCGGTGGTACCCGCCGATGTTGATATCGAATCCATGGTCGAGCGGCCAATGCCCTTCATCGCCGAGGTGCCACTTGCCCACGTGGCACGTCTTGTAGCCGCCGTCGCGCAGCGCGCCGGCGATGGATACCTCGTCGTCCGCCAGGTGATGCGTCCATTCGGGAATGGCGAGCTTGGCGTGGGGTCGGCCGTGTCCGTGGATCCAGTCGGTAACATGCAGCCGAGCGGGATACTTGCCCGTCATGTACGCGGCACGCGTCGGCGAGCACACGGTGCAAGCGGCGTAGGCATCAGTGAACCTCACGCCCTGGGTGGCCAGGCGGTCGATGTTCGGCGTCTCGTAGAGGTCGCTGCCGAAGCACCCAACGTCCGTCCAGCCCATGTCGTCGATGAGGATGAAGACGAAGTTCATGCGCGATCCATCCCTTTCCTGAGCCCGCGCCGCACCAGGATTCAGCAGCGCGCCACCACCGGCAACACCAAGGGCCCCGGCGCTCACGCGCCCAAGGAACCCGCGTCGATCGATGTGAGTCATGCGCCCGTTCCTCCGATGGGGAGCCGGTCTACGCGCCACCAGCGTTCCCAACGTCCGGCCAGATATCCTGCACGCCAAACGAAAGGAGCGGCCCGTTTCCGGGCCGCTCCTGAGACGCTCGTTACCTGCCGGTGAGTTAGATCAACTCGGTCTGGCCCGGCATGGGGACGGGATCGACCGGCATGTCGCCAAATGCCCTGATGTCGCGGACGAGATTGAGCTTCGACTCGCGCATCACGAAGTCCCACGTGACCTCTTTGCCGGTGTAGGCAGACATCCGCGCCATGATCGCGCAAGCCGTGCTCGTCGCGACGTTGTAGGCCTCCATCAGCGGCTCGCCCGCTCGGATCGCCGCGATGTTGTCGGCGTGCTCCTGGGCGTACGCGTTGGGACCGCCCTTGTGGCGATACTCCTCTTTCCCGTTGATCCAGCCACCGGGACCGGAAGTGCCTTCGGAGCCGATGACAAACTCGCTGACGTTGTTCTGACAGTTGCCGATCTGCCGGCACATGCTCATGACCTTCACGCCGTCCGGATAGGTGAAGTCGGCCGCGAAGTGGTCGAAGATCTGCCCGTACGCAGGATCCGTGCGAGCCTGGCGTCCGCCGAGGGTGACGACCTTCTCCGGGTGCGTCCCTATCACCCAGTTCATGACGTCGATGTTATGCACGTGTTGCTCGCAGATGTGGTCGCCGCCGATCCAGGTGAAGTACAGCCAGTTGCGCAACTGCCACTCGATGTCGCTGTACTCGGGCTTGCGGTCGTGCTTCCAGAGCCCGCCTTGATTCCAGTAGCACTGCGCCGCGAGGACGTCGCCGATGGCGCCATCGTGAATGCGCTTGATCGTCTCGACATAGCCCTCCTGGTGCCGGCGCTGGGTGCCCGCAACGACGCCAAGACCCTTGGCCCTCGCCTGGTCGCCCGCCGCCCAAACCATCCGAATGCCATTCGGGCAGACCGCTACCGGCTTCTCCATGAAGACGTTCTTGCCGGCGGCAATCGCGGCCGTGAAGTGGATCGGCCGAAAACCCGGAGGCGTGGCGAGAATGACGTAGTTGCAGTCGGTCGCCAGGACCTTCTCAAACGCGTCGAACCCAGAGAACGCCGTGTCGTCGGTGACCTTGAACTTGTCGCCGAGGGCCTCTTTCAGATTATTCCGCGAGCCGTTGAGACGGTCTCCGAAGGCATCGCCCATCGCTACGAGCTCAACGCCCTCGGACGATCCGACGCAGTCGCGCGCGGCGCCCGTGCCACGTCCGCCACAGCCAATCAGGCCGACCTTGATGGTGTCAGTCGCCTGGGAGAAGACTCCGGCCCCGAGCAGGTTCGCGGCAAACGCCGCGCCCGTCACGCCCGCGGTCGTCTTCAGGAAGTCTCTTCGGGGCATTCCCGTGCCCTTGGTTCCCTGACTCACAGTGGTTGCTCCCCTCATGAGAGGCACCGACTGACCGCGCCGATGCCTGGAATTGCGTGCCGCTTAGATCAGCTCGGTCTGGCCCGGTATCGCGACCGCGTCGACTTCCATGTCGCCGAAGTCCACCGGATCGCGCATGAGGTTGAGTTGCGACTCGTTCATGGCCCAATCCCACGTGACTTCCTTGCCCGTGTAACCCGACATGCGAGCCATGATCGCCGTCATCGTAGTCTCCGCAACTTGGGTGGCCTCGTTCAGTGGTTCGCCCGCGCGGATTGCCTCGATGTTGGCGCGGTGCTCCTGGACGTACGCGGCGCCCAGCCCGCCCCTATCCTCGATCCGCTCGGCGTCCTGGCCCTTGACTTGGATCGTGCCGAACGGGCTCATTACCGGCCCGTCGCCCGTGCCGTTCGTGCCAACGAAGTGCTCGCCCAGACGGTTTGCGCAACCGCCGATCTGGCGGCACATGCTCAGGACCTTCACGCCGCCGGGGTAGGTGAAGTCATTGGCGAAGTGATCGTAGATCTGCCCGTACGAGGGATCCGTCCGCACCTGCCGGCCGGCCAGCGAGACGACCTTCTCCGGGTGCCCTTGCAGGCCCCAGTTGATGGTGTCGAGGTGGTGGATGTGCTGCTCTGCGACGTGATCGCCCGCGAGCCACGTGAAGTAGAGCCAGTTCCGGATCTGCCACTCAATGTCGCTCATCTCGTCGGTGCGATCGACCTTCCAGAGGCCGCCCGTGTTGTAATACCCCTGCGCGGCGACGATCCGGCCGATCTCGCCGTCGTGCATGCGCTTCATGAGTTCTCGGTAGCCCTTGTGGTGGCGGTACTGCGTGCCGGCCACGACGCCGAGACCCTTCTCCTTAGCCTTCTCCCCCGTCGCGATGATCCGCTTCACGCCGGCGGGGCAGACAGCCACGGGCTTCTCGATGAAGCAGTTGATCCCCGCCTCAACCGCAGCCTCGAAGTGCTGCGGTCGGAAGCCGGGAGGCGTGGTCAATACAGCGTAGTTGATGCCACTGGCCAGCACCTTGTGGATGGCATCGAATCCCGAAAAAGCGCGATCGTCGGTGACGTTGTACTTGTCGCCGAGATGCTCTTTCATGTCGTTGCGGCCCTTCGCCAGCTTGTCGGGGAAGAGGTCGCCCATCGCGTACAGCTCGACACCATCCGCCGCGGCGCATGCGTTGCCGGCCGCGCCCTTGCCACGACCGCCACAACCGACCAACCCGACGCGGATCGTGTCATCGCCCTGCGCGAACACGCCTGATGTCAACATGCCCGACGCCATCGTCGCGGCTGTGACGGCGGCCGATGTCTTGAGAAAGTCCCTCCGGGGGAGCGATCCCCCTGCGTCTCGACTCATGGTCACGACTCCTTTCAACCGACACGCCTGGTGGCGCGCCGGCTACTGCGTATTCGTGGGTACGCGACGGCCTCGAGGGCCGGTCTCACTCGTTTGTGGACTCCGCAGGTGGACTATTGTTCGCAGACCACTCGGAAACCTACAAAGGACCCGTCTGACAGCCACCACTTGCTTTTGGGGATCTGCGGATCGCTCGCCTGCCACGTCTGAGTGTCTTCCTTCGCCCGGGCGCCGGGATGCACGTCCGCGGGCTCATCGTAGTAGCTGCCGCCGCGGACGTAATGCTTGCGCTCCTCGCCATACACCCACTCGGCGACATTACCGACCATGTTGTAGATGCCCCACGCGTTCGGCTCTTTGCTGATGACCTCATGAGTCTGCCCGTCGCTGTTGCCCCAGTGCCAGGCTACCTTGTCGAGCGCGTCGGCATCTTCGGTCGGTGCCGCCGCCAACGTGCCGGCGCGGCAGGCGTATTCCCACTCGGCCTCCGTCGGTAGACGGTAGTTCTTGCCGGTCTTCGCGGCGAGCCACTTGCAGTAGTGCTCGGCGCCCTTGTAGGCGACGTGCATCACGGGGAAACCCTTGTGCCCCCAACCGAGGTCCGGCGAGCCGTATGGCTTCGACGGGCGGGAGATGGCGTCGGGGTCAGCGTTCTCGTCGTCTCCTTCGCTTCCGTGCGCGTCGCTGCCGCCGCCGCCCTCGTCGAGCTTCAACATGTAGACATCATACTCATCCCAAGTGACCTCGGTGACGCCGATCCAGATCGGCTGAATCTCCGCTGTCTCTGCTTCGCCCGTCTCGGGGTTGGTCCATTCGAGCGTCCCGGCGGGAACGGGGACCATCTTGAACTTCACGAGCGTTCCCTCAAGGGACTCTTCGTACGGCTCAAGCTCCTGAGCGGACACAGTACTGATCGCCAGGGCGGCAACCAGCGCAACCGCGCTCGTGCGGACAATATCCCTCAATGAGGGGCCGGACATGACATTTGGTCGCGTCATCAACTCAACCTCCATGGCTGTAATTCTCGGGCTCGCGATCCTCGGTTCAGCCAGCGCCGAGGAACGTCTCAAACGCATTCATCATAGACAGATTCACATGGGCGTGCAAGTTCGCATTACGCTCTACGCGCCCGATCAGGCGACGGGAGACGAGGCCTGTGAGGCTGCCTTCGCCAAGATCGCAGCCCTCGAGGACGTGTTCAGCGACTACCGTCCCAAGAGCGAACTGAACCGGCTCTGTGGGCAGGCCGGCGGGCCTCCTGTGGGCGTGAGCGATGAGCTGCTCGATGTGCTCGCCCGCGCCGCCACTATTGCAGAACGCTCCGACGGCGCATTCGATGCAACAGTTGGCCCCTATGTTCGACTGTGGCGAGAATCACGCCGAACGGGCAGGCCGTTGCCCCGGAAGCGGTGGCGCAAAGCGGCGAGGCGCACCGGCTGGGAGAGCGTCGCCATCGACGCCGACGCGGGTACGGTTCAGCTTCTGAAGCCAGGGATGCAGCTCGATCTCGGCGGGATCGCGAAGGGCTACGCTCTGGACGCCGGGCTGGAGCTTCTCCGCGGCGTGGGAATGCCGCGCGCCCTGCTGTCGGCGGGGGGAGATATCGCCGTGGGCGATCCGCCGCCGGGACGATCTGGCTGGCGCGTGAGAGCCTGGGATGCGGATGAGGAACACGCGTGGCTGACCGTCTCAAACTGCGGCGTCAGCACGTCTGGCGACACGGAGCAGTTCGTCGAGATCGATGGGCGACTGCACTCCCACATCATCGACCCGCGCAGCGGCATTCGTTACGGTGATCCGCTCCTCGCCACGATCGTCGCGCCGAATGCCGCGCTGTCGGATGCGCTCGCGACGGCTTGCGTGGTGCTCGGGAAGGACGGGTCGGAGCAGCTTCTGTCACAGTACCCCGAAGTGAATGCTGACATCCGCGTTGCGACGGCCCCGCCCTAACCGCCTGGGATCCTCACCTGATCCGCGTATCGATCGTGGATCTCGGCACCCTCCTCGCGGAACCGTTCCCAGGCCTGGGCCTGTTCATCCTCGGTCATCCCCTGCAGAAGCTCCAGGAAGACCTGGACCCAGAACTTGGTCCAATACTGGTTACCGCCCTTGGTGCGAATGCCTCTGGTGTCAGGCAATACGGGGAAATCAAGACCGGCGATCTTCCGCGCCGACTCCATCACCGAACCATACCGGTCGTGAGTGAAGGTGGTGATGACCCTGTACCTGTCCTGCCACCGCCTCAAGTACGCCGCGAGGCGCTCGGCGAGGATTGGTTTGGCGAAACGGTACTCATCCGGCGACATGTGCTTCACGCCGCCGCCGCGCTCGTCGGCGGGGTACACGTCCTCCATCTCGTACGGAACCGGGCCGATGACGCTGCTCATCACGACGACGTGGCAGCGACAGTCCTCGAATTCCTCGCGCGGGTCCTTGCCGGTGGCAAGACGGATCGCCTTGCGCATGGAGGCGTGACTCGGCGACTTCGAGTAAGGCCGACTGACGGAGCATTGGAAGAAGACGAGCATGTCCTTGTCGGCTGGCGGGATGTACTTCGTGATGACGTAGTTGTAGAAGTCGAGGACCGGCTTGCTCGTCGGGTGGATGTCCTCTTTCTTCTGCTCATCCGGCTTGACGATGCGGCGTCCAGGCGCCTCACGCTCCGCGGCAAGGCGCTTGCGCAGCCGGTAGCGGAGCTGCCCGTGCCGGAAGCGGAACCCCGCCTCGCGAAAGTCGCTCCGCGCCTCAAGGGCGTGCTCGACACTCGTGCCATCGACATGGCTGACCCGAACGGCCTCCCACTGGCCCCAACGCACCGCGTAATCCACGATCGCTAGCGCGACCTGCTTATGCAGCGCGGAGCGTTCGGCCTGGGTGTCCGGCTGCGGGTAGAGCATCCGGATGTCGCGCACGCGGAAGAAGCGCGCCTCGCTCGGGTTCGTATCCACGATCGCCACTAACACGCCCCGGCGCAAGACGAGGTAGCGCGTGGCGATTGGGCGGTTCTGCAGTTCGTCGAGCTTGACCACCGACATGTGCAGCGCGGCGGGGTCGAGGCTGCTGATCATGATCGCCGGCTCGGACTTCGCGGGCTTGTCTTGGCGGAGTCGATCGAGGGCATCGGGCAGCGCGAACTGATCGCCCGAGAGCGTCTCGACGAAGAACCCCCTCAGGAGCTGGCCGCGCAGAAACAGCTCGCGCAGGCCGCGCGAGACGTCACGCGTGGACATGTCCGACTTCGCCAGCAGCAACTCGCGAGCCGCCACGCCGTAGCGTCGCATCAACGCCATCACGCGCGCCCGGCAGCGCCGACCGACCGAGGCATCGTTCTGCGCGCGGTCGGCGACATCACTCGCGGCATACCACTTGCCCGCTTCGCTTCTCAGCCCCGATTGCCTCAGCGCGGCGGCCGACTCCAGATCGGCTTCCTCGCTGTCGGCGTCAGACTCATACTCCTCCGCGTCCTCGTCGCCATCGGCCTGCCCCCGCGGGCGTCCGAGCACCTCATACTCCCAGCGGGGCCGGTTGATCCAGTTGGACCTGGCGATGGCGGAGTAGTCCGTGTTGCTCGCCAATCCCGCTCGAAACAGTCGCCAGAGCGCGATCTCGAGCGTCTCGCTCGAGAGACCGCAGGCGGCCATCAACTCATCGAGCGTCTGCTCGCCATCATCTCGCAGGATGCGAAGCACGCTGAGGTCATCGGGCGGGACGCCATCGGTCGACGCGACCTCGACCAACTCGTCCATGCGCGAATCGGGGACGAAGGTGGTGCCTGCAAGGAGCGGACGAGGCTTCACATCGCCCAGGCTGAACTGCCCGTAGCGCGCGTCCCCCTGGAAGACATTGACGCCAACCTCGCGAGGCTCCACCGCGTTCAGCCGCATCCCCAACACGTCACGCTCCCAGAGCCTGGGGTAAGTCCGATAGCCCGCGAGCTGATCCACCACCGTCGCAATTGCATTCGGGCCTTCGAGCTTCGCCTTCGGGTGAACATGCTGCCACTTCAGCAAGAAGTCGGCGTAGTGATCCACCGCCACGGGCTCGACCGTCTTGCGCAGAGCAGCCAGCGCCATGCGATGCAACTCCTCCAGGTTCGCGCGCGTGCAGACCTGTGGTGCGGGTCGGCCGTTGACGAAGTCCCCCTGCTGCACCTCGCCCGTCTCCAGGAACTCGGCCAGCACACCGCCCATCGTCTTCTCGGCGATGCCGTACCGATCGCACAGCATCTGCACGGCGACGGGTCCCCAACCTCGCAGTACCCGCAGACAGACCTCCCGCCGCGCGGCGATGCGGCTGAGCTTCCGGGCCCCCGTCAGCGGCAGCCACTCTTCGGGCAGCGCCCAGACGCGGTCATCGCCTTCTTCGCCGCACTGCACCACGCGATATGCGTCCTCCAGTTTCTCAACCAGATCCGGGGCGTCATCGCCGCCGACCTCGACAAGCTCCGTCGTTGTCGCCTCGCTGGCGGACCGGATGGCGGCGAGACACCGCGAATGCCGGTGGGTTTCCTTCACCTGGCTGCCAAACGCGACGGCATACAGCCGGAAGTCCTCCGCGGTCACCCACCGTCGCGCGCGATCCTCGGTCTGCGGAAAGACGACCGGCGCCACTCGACCTCCGGCCCATAGCTCGTCGAGCCACGCGCGCCAATCGCCCTCGGCTCGGTGGCCGAAGAAGAGGGGATCGTCCTCGGCCTCCGACAGCTCGCCACACGCTCGGATCAGCCGTAGCAACTCCTCGGGGTCGCGCGCTCGCGTGCCGTCCAGCGTCCCTTGTCGGCGCGCCTCGAACTCGGCCACAACCTTGGGGTCAAGCAGGTCGCGAATGCTGTCCTCATCGAGGATCTGCTTGAGGATCTCCCGATGCATCGAGAGCAGTTCAGCCCGTCGCTCGCGACGGCCTTGCTCAGTGTGGACCCCCGTCTGTCCGGCGAGCAGCAGCGCGTGCCCGAACGGACTCGGGACATCGACATCCGCCACGACCAGGCGAATCTGTCCGGACTCGATCTCCTCGAGCGTCCGCCGCAGGCCCACGAGGTCGAGGTAGTCATTCATGCACTCGCGAACGGTCTCGTTCACTATGGGGAAGAGCGGAAGCTCCCCCACCTCACGCTCCACCCGCCGGGCGGCGGCGTCCTGCTGCCAAACAGCGCGCTTGCGCCCGCCCGCCATCCGCAACACGGCCAGCGCCCGCACTGCGGCGTGGCGGAAGCGAATGGCGAACATCGCCGATTCGCCGACGTATCCCTCGACAAGCGATTGCAGATTCTCGCTTGTCACGAGGCCCAGCAGCTCCTCCGCGGGCGGCTCCACGTTCGGAGGCAAGTGCAGAGCCAACGCGTCGTCGCTATAGCTCACCTGCAGTTCGATCCCCATCGCCTCGCGCGCCGCCTGCACCAGAGCCTCGCCCCACGCCTCGTTCAGGCGCGCGCCGTAAGGCGAATGGACGAGGAGCTGCACGTATCCGAGCGGGTTCCGGGACGATTCGACGACCATCGTCTCGCGCACGGGCCACGTGTCGAGCGAGTGGGCCTCCTCAACGAAATACTCGGTGATCTGATCGGCGCCCGATTCGTTGACCCGGTGCTTGTCCATCAGCCAGCCGCGCAGGGCCTCGGGCTCGTCGAACAGTCGGCGGAACATCTCCGTCCGGAAGCTCGCGACCTGCTCGCCGAGCTTGAAGCTGCGGGGAATGATGTCGGGCCCAAACCAGTAGGGGACGGTCGGCGTCCGCCCGCGAGCGTCGCGAACGTAGACGCGATTTCGGTCGACGCGCGAGAACTCCCACGTCCGGGTGCCGAGCACGAAACGCTGCCCCGGGCGGAGCTTCTGCACGAAGGCCTCGTCGAGGGTGCCGAGTTTCTTCTTGTAGTCCTCCGCGTGGACGGCGTACTCCGCGTATTCGGGGATCGTGCCAGCGTTTTGTTGCACCACCGTCGCGCCGCCGCGAGGGGCGGAGATGTGATCGGTTGTCTGGTCCCAATTGATGCGCGCGCGCATCTCGAACAGTTCCTGGCCGGTATAGTGCGCCGAGAGCTGTTGCAGTATCCGCGTGAAGTCGTCGTCTTGAAGGTCACGGAAGTTGTAGGCGCGCCGGATGACCGCCATCATGTCATCCGACGATCCGGGCGAGACGGCCGCCATCGCACAGACATGTTGCGCAGCCACGTCCAGGCAGTTCTCAGGGATGTTCACTGGCTCGAGGTCGCCTGCGAGCATCGCGCGCGCCAGCACGGCCAACTCGACCAGGTCATCGCGACTGACGGCGAACATCCGGCCCTTGCTGACCGCCCCTAGCATGTGGCCCGCTCGGCCGATCCGCTGCAGCCCCGACGCGACTACCTTCGGGCTCTCCACCTGGCAAACGAGGTCGAGGTGGCCGATGTCGATGCCAAGTTCGAGCGTTGAGGTCGCGATGATCGCTCGCAACTCGCCTTGTTTGAGTTGGTCCTCCATCTCAAGCCGGAACTGTCGCGCCATGCTGCCATGGTGAGCGCCGATCTTCACGTCAGACCGACGGGCCTCCGCCAGCATGTTGAGCTTGGCGGCGACGCGCTCCGTCCAGTACTTCGAGTTGCAGAAGACAAGGGTCGTGTTGTGTTCTTCGATGAGGTCGAAGAGCTGCTCGTAGACGGCCTCAAGAACCTCCTCGGGCTTGGCCTCTGCGAGGTTCGGCACGGGCGCAATGACCTGCACGTCGAGGTCGCGGCGAACGCCGAGGTCGACGATGCTGCAGTCGCGCTCCTGGCCCTCATCGTCCAGCCCGACGAGATATCGGGCAACAAGTTCGACCGGCGATTGCGTGGCCGACAGGCCAATCCGCACGAAACCTGGGTTGTCGCGCACCTGCTCGGGAGGGGCTTGGTCCGAGTCGGCGATGAAGTCTTCACGGATGTCGCGCCAGCGACCGGAGACCTCCATCAGCCTGGCGTCCCAAGTGTCGTCATCCTCAGCGCCACTCGCAAGCAGCTCCTCCAGCCGTTCCAGGCTGATGGCCAGATGAGCGCCCCGCTTGTCGCCGCAGAGCTGGTGGATCTCATCGACGATGGCGTACCGCACCTCATCGAGGTGCTCGCGGAAGCCGCTGGTCAAGAGCAGGTAGAACGACTCGGGCGTGGTGATGAGAATCTGCGGCGGATGGCGCCGCATCCGCTGGCGCTCTTTGGGGAGCGTGTCCCCGTGGCGCACGCCGACGCGGATGTCGGGGAAGGGCGTCCCCCACTCTTCAGCGATCTCGCGCATCTCCTCGAGAGGCGCGAGCAGATTCTTCTCGATGTCGTTGGCCAGCGCTCGCAGGGGGGAGATATAGACGATGTACGGCTTGTCGGGGAGTTCGTCGGCCTCGCCCAGTTCGACCAGTTCGTTGATGGCCCAGAGGAACGCGGCGAGGGTCTTGCCCGATCCCGTCGGCGAGAACACGAGCGTGTCTTCGCCCTTGGCAATGATCGGCCACGCGACGCGCTGGACCTCAGTCGGCGCGTCGAACTTGCGGCTCATCCACTCCGCCACCACGGGCGCGAAGTCGGGGAGCTTGCGTTTGCGCGTGGCCACAACCTTAATCATGCGACCCACTCTCTCACGCTACAATCGAAAGCATGTTCGACGATCCGCGCGGCTTCTCCTCTCGGCGGAGGGCACGCGCGCGCGCCCGTCGAACACGCGGCCTCTACCAAGTTCGACAGACCACGCCCGGAGGCCTGAATCTCGATGGACAGAACCGAACTGACCAGCCTGATCCGCGAGATGCCGCTCGTCAGCAGTCACTGCCACCACGGGCAGCCCGACGAGCATGCCGCGCTGACGCTGGACCAGATGCTCGGCAACAGCTACGTCGGCTGGTGCTACCCATTGCCTGAACAGACAGCCGAGCAGCGCGCCCGCTACGTCGATGAGGTCGGCGCGAACACCTACTTCGTGTGGCTCTCGCAGGCGGTAGCCGAACTCTACGGACATGGCGAGATCGAGGCGAGCAACTGGGACGAGGTTTCCGCATCGATCAGCGCGGCCCATGGGGATCCGGAGCAGCACTTCTCATTGCTCAGCGAGAAGTGTCGGTACAGGTTCGTCGTTCAGGACTGCTATTGGGAGCCCGGCAGCGATCACGGACGACCCGAGATGTTTCACCCCACATACCGCATCAACTGCTGGGCGATGTGCCACAGCCCCGGCATGATCGACCACAACGATAACTCGCCGTGGCTGGCGGAGGGCTTCGATCCCGCCACGGTTGAGGAGTACCTGGAGTTGTTGGAGGCATCGATCGCGGCAGCCAAGGAGACCGGCTCGGTGGCGATCAAGTCGGCGCTGGCCTACGACCGGCCGGTCGCCTTCGACGACCCCGACATGAACGCCGCCAAGAGAGCCTTCCGCGCGGGCGCCGGCGCCAGCCCCGAAGACGCATCCGCGCTGGGCGACGTGGTCATCCACAAGGTCTGCGAGGTTGCGGGCAACCTCGACCTGCCCTTCCAGGTGCATTTGGGCTTGGGCATCCTCGGCGGCAGTCGGCCGATGCTGTTCGAGCCGCTTGTGGCGAAGTACCCGCAGACGACATTCGATCTCTTCCACTGCGGCTACCCGTGGTGCGACGAGATCGGCGGATTGTTGCACAACTACCCGAACGTCGTCGCCGACCTCTGCTGGCTGCCGCTGATCTCAACCACCCGCGCGGTCGGCGCCCTGCACGAGTACCTCGATGTCGCTCAAAGCTCGGACCGAATCGTCTGGGGCGATGATACGTGGACCGGCGAGGAGGCCTTTGGCGCGGTGCGGGCGTGGGAGCACGTCGTCGCGCGTGTCCTCAGCGAGCGGGTGAGCGACGGGCTCTGCTCGTCAGCTCAAGCCGGCCGGCTCGCCGAGAAACTCATGTACGAGAACGGCGAGAAGCTGTTCAGCCGGTGAGGCTACCTAGCCTCGACTCGGATCGTCACTTCCACCACATCGCCCTTCACGAGGTCGCCGTTGACCGGGTGCAGGCCCACGCGATAGCCCTGCGCCCCATAGTGGCGCTCGTCCACGAGCTGCCCCTTGCCACTGAGTTTCACCGTGACTTTGGCGCCATCAGGCGACGTCGCGGATATCCGACCCGCGCCTTGCGCCAACGTCGGCTCATCGGCGAGGTCCACCGGCAACGCTTGCGCCTGGCCACCCGCCCGGAACATGCCCCCCGCGAAGGCGGCAACCGGAAGATCCAGTTGGTGGCGCCACATGTGGGCGTGCATGTCCGTCAGCGCCTCACACCGGTAGACCACCGTCAAGGCCCGGCCCTTCGTGCGGATCTCTTGGGTGAAGCCTATCTCCATCTCCCCATCCTTGCGCTTCCCGCTGAAGGTGAGCGTGCCGTCGTCCGCAACCGCATGCTCGACGTCCACGTACTCGAAGTCCCACCACCGGTCGTCCTTTACAATGAATGGGCGCGCGCCCTCAACCAGCGGGCGACCTCCGTCCAGCACTTGCTGGATCACTCCATCCGTGTTGACCATCGCAACCAGCCCGCCAAAGCGCAGGAGCATCCGGTCATCGCGCTCCACGATCCGCTCGGGCCCTTCGACGCTGAAGACCGGATCGGGGTCGGGGATCGTGCCCTCGCGGGCGGCGGCATCAGTCGGTAGAAGAATGCGCCCGTCGAGCGATGGGATCACAAACTCGGTGTCGACTTTGGCGCTGCTCGCGTCCTGGCGGCGGCCGGTGAAGCTCGCGCGCGCGTCGAACAACGTCGGATTGACGATCACCGTCCCGCCGTCGAACTCCCGACGCCACGTGCCGTCATCTTGCTTCTGCCCAGGTTCCTTCGGGTAGCCCAGCGGCGCGTCGTATTCGGGGTACCACCAGCGCTGTCCACGCCAGCGCGTGTGGAGGTCGTACGCGTAATACCCATCGCCCATCAGCGTCGTCGCGAGGCCGAACCTCATCCGATCATGCAGCACGCGCCCCTTCTCAAGTAGGGCCTCCCGGCCCGCGTCATCCAGCGTGTTCCACGCGTCGTATGGCGGCTCGACACCGGAACTCGAGACGATGGTCGTGACATTCGGACGGTGCTCGGTTTCGCACCAGTGGAGGTACAGCTCCATCGTCTTGTCCCAGCTATGCTTCCCGTCGATGACGTAGTCCATATCGTCCTCGAACAGGATCCCATTCATATGCGGGAAGCCCCAGTCGCGGGCCTGGTTGGTCATGAAGATCGCGTCCGGCCCGATCCGCTCTCGCACGCCGCGCGAGATCTCGGCTTTCGCCTCGACCCACACCTTGTTCAGCCATTCGCGCTCATCCGCCACGCCATCCTCGTCAGCGTCTATCGCGTAGTCCGTGCCGGCTTCGATGTTGCACGCCCACCAATCAAAGCCATCGCCCATGCAGTCGATGAAGGTGCCGTCGAAGCCCTTCTCGCGGATGCTATCCACCGATCGCTGCACGACGAAGTCGCGCACATCGGGCTTGAGAATGTTGATCATCTGGGTGCCGGGCCAGCCATCGACCTGCGTGCCGTCCGGCTGCAAAAGCCACCCATCCTCGGGAAATGATGGGTTGTTCGGATACGTGTAGGGCGCCGAGGACGAGAAGTCGAGAATGATGATGTGCGGGTTGCGCTGCTTGAGCAGAGCGAACTTGTCCTTGAGCCGCGCGACGCTTTCGGGATTGTCCCACTGCGCCCACGCCCCGCCGATGAGGAGATCCCACTTCGCCACCTCATCGAGGTCCTCGTCCGAGGCGTCCGGCACGAGCCGGATAGAGTAACAGTTGCCGATGCGAGGGAACGGTGGACCCTCCTGCGCCTGCGCGGGAATGGATGCGGTGATTGCCATGAGTGCCAACATGCACAGCCTGCCTTTCGGTCTAGCGACATGGGCGAGATGAAGTCGCGCCCCTACTCGGTCTCAACTTTCGTCGCACCTTCGAATACCACAGTCGTCGGGTAGGCGCCGACCTTGAGTTCTACGCGCGCAGCATCATCAAGCGGGGATGCATTTCCCATTGGGTCAATCAGCAGCGCCGATTCCGCGTCACTCGTCAGCGTGATCGGTTGCGTGCTCCTGGGTGAGTAGGCGCCGACGATCAACCTGCCATCGGCCTTGAAGAGGTAGGCGTGCTTCTGCGCGTTCTCTATCAGCGTCGATTCATAGCTCGCGCCCGCATACCAGTCGACCAGCCCGGCGATGGCGCCATACATGAACCGAGGGCACATGAAGTGGTCGATGTGCCCCCAGTCGGGATCACCCTTGATGAGCCTTGGCCCGCCGCCACTCCGGCTGCAATACAGCAGCGCCGCCTTGTTGCCATGCGCCCAGCAGTAGAGCACTTTCTGCATCGCGGTGGAGGCTTGCAGCCGCTCGATATCATACCGCCACGCGGCGTAGCCCATCTCCGTGTTGATGAAGAACGGCTCCTCGTAGCCGGCTGCGGAGTGGACCGCGCGCATCGCCTCGAGCATCGGCTCCAGGTTGCCGACGTCCCCATGCGAGTGGTACGAGACGCCATCAAGGACGCCCCTCAATTCGCGGGCGAAGATCCCCGTCCACTCCGGCTCGATCATGCAGTACCCGCCGTTGACGATCGGCACGCCAGGCGCGGCTTCGCGCGCTTCCTCCGCGGCCCATTTCGTCCACTCCACAAACTCCTCGGGCGTCCCACGCCAGAAGTCGCGGTTGTCCGGCTCGTTATACAGCTCGATATACGCCGCGTCCTTCGCGTAGCGGGAGACGACCTCGCGAGTCCAACGACGGCTCGGGCCCTCCTTGCGAGGGTAGCGCCACTTCGGATCGGTCACGTCGGCGTACTTCGGCAGGATGGCCCACTCCGCCGGGGGGCGGCCGACTTGCAGATCCAGCTTGAAGCCGCGCGATGTCCACGCGCCGAGGGCCGCGTCACAACGGGTGAAGTCAATCTCCACGTCCTCGCTCGCCCATGTCGCGGAGATGTCCGGACGCACGATCTGCAGGCCCAAGCGCGCGGACAGCTCCGCGTCGATCTCGCGGGTCTGCTGTTCGGTCAGCCCATCTGGTATGCCGTCGCCAAAGTCATTCGTCCAGTGTTCGCGCCCAGGGAACGAGCACGTGCCCAGCATGAACTCGTCGGTCTTCCACAACTCGCGCTTCGGCCGGCTGTCGGGGCAAACGCTGAAGCTACGGACGAGCCGCGACATGCACTCATCACCGTCGAACAGGTCCAGCGTCAGCAGGTACGTGCCTCGACCCTCGACCTGAAACGCGATGCTCCGATCACACGGCACGTCAAGCCGCTGCTGCGCGACCGCGCGCACGTTCCAGTCCCAGACCGTCAGTAGCGCCAGGTCGGCGTCTTGAGTGATCTCGGCCCGCACGACGAAGTCGCGGCCCGGGTCAACCACCCACACGTACGGCTCGGCGGGATGAAGCCTGGCGTTGGGTTCGACGAGATCGGCGTTGGGGAGATCGGCGTACAGACGGGGCACGTCGAGGTCTTTCAGTTCGGGCGTGTTGGGGCTGAGGGTGATGGCAATAATGGCGGCAAGCATCGAGCCCTCCAGTATGCGAGGTTCGGACCGGACCATATTCGGCGGGCTCCGCGCGATGGCCTCCGGCCGCTCGGGCAGGACGCGACGTCGGACGAGGGGAAGCGCACCACATCCGCCCACGAGGGTACCGCCATGCGACTGACCGCCTCCACAGTAAGTCTGCTTATCCTGATCGGCTCGGCATCGTCTGAAGAGAGTTACGGCTCGTGGGAGGTGCGTCGAGGGCGGACGACCGACTCCGACACGGCTGGAGGCTACGCCAACTGGACGGTGACGTTCAGCGGAGACGACGAGTCGCCGGACATCACCATCGATGGCGACGACGATGGCAAGGCGCGCGGGTCAGTTCTGATCGGTCAACGCGTGACGGTCGCCGAGGACGCGCTGCCTGGACTGGTCTTCTCGCACGCGACCTTCTGCAACATGGACACGCGGTCCGCCACGTGGGACCTGGCGGTCATCGATCCCGAACCATGGGATCGGCTGGGGACTGAGCTTGACGCGGAGGCCGTCTACAACCCGCGCGAGGCGCTGGCGTCGACGCGAGTGAAAGGCAACTCGGCCGACGACATCACCGAACCGGTCGTCCTGGACGAAACGCATACCATGGCTCAGGCGTCCCAGTGTCGTCGATTCACCGGCCAGGAGGTCGTGCTGGCTGCCGTGTGGACGGGATACCATGGCGACGTCGAGTGGGCCAAGCTGGAGGGACTGACACTCGTGAGCTTTGAGCCACAGGATACGATGAAGCTGCTGTTCGACCGACTGGACCTCAAGCGGGACGGGCTGGCGGATGTGCGAGTTGCGGTTGAGGCGGGCGAGTATGGGCCAGCTTGCGAGGCGCTGCTGGCGTACTTCCGCGCGCGGAACGAGCCGGCCTACCCCAGCGATCCGCGTGGACGCGAGGAGCATACCGTCAGCGCGAGAGACGTGGAGCACGCAGACGCGGCGCTGGAGAATCGGTTCATCGGACAGCCGTCGTACGGACTCCAGAAGGTCCCGGATGACATCGACTGGACCTTCAACCCCGGCAAGGACCCTGAGTGGACGTGGCAGTTCAACCGCCACGGCGCCTGGCGGGCCCTGGCGAACGCTTACTTGGCGACGGGTGAGGCGAAGTACGGCGAAAAGTGCGTCGCGCTGATGAGGGACTGGGTTGATGAGAACCCGCCCGGCACCGCATTGAGTTGGCGGACGCTGGAGGCGGGGATCCGCGGGCAAGGGTGGCTGCCGGTCTACTTCAGCCTGCTCGAATCGCCGCTGCTGACGGCCGAGGACCACGCGGTCTTCCTGAGTTCCTTCGGCGATCATGCCGCCTACCTCGCGCCCGAGGGCCGGTTCCACAGCGGCAGCAACTGGGGTCAGACCGAGAGCAACGGCCTGCTCAATGTGGCCACGTTCTTCCCCGAGTTTGCGGACGCGGCCTCGTGGCGCGACACGGCGTGGGCGAGGCTTGAGGCGGAGATGTTCCGTCAGGTGTACGAGGACGGCGCGCAGACCGAGCTGACGACGAGTTACCACCAGGGCACGATCAGCGGATTCGTGAAGGCCGCGGACATCGCCGCGCTCGGCGGAGCCACGATTTCAGACGAGTACTGGGACAGGCTGGAGAAAATGTACGAGTACACCATGATCCTGCAGAAACCAGACAACACCCAGCCGATGCTGGGCGACTCATGGCCGGGGAACACCAGCGGCACGCTGAGGGGCGGGGCGAATCGTTTCGACCGCTCGGACATGCTCTACGTCGGCACCGATGGGGAGGAGGGCGAGGAGCCCGCGTTCCTCGATGCGGAACTGGCCGAGGCGGGCTACTATGTCATGCGGACGGACTGGACGAATGATGACGCCATCTACATGATGGCCGACGTGGCGCACCACTGGGGTGGCGGTCACCAGCAACCGGACTGCCTGCAACTCAACCTCTACGCCTACGGCGAGACGCTGCTGCCGGACTCGGGCAGCTACCTCTACTATGGACCGGAGAGAGCGCAGTTCGCGCGGACCGCGTCGCACTCAACGGTCACGATTGACGACAGCAACCAGGACACCTCACCGGCGACGACGCACTGCTTCGACTCAACGGATGTGCTGAGCTTCGTTGATGGGGAGCACTCGGGCTACGAGGGAGTCACCCACCGTCGTCAGGTGCTATTCGCGCGGCCGACGGGCCAGATGCCCGCGTACTTCGTGGTCATCGACCGGATCACGGGCGAGGGCACTCACACGGTGGACCAATACTGGCACTTCCTGCCGGCGCCGCTTGAGACCGACGCGATCACGGCGCGGACGGCACTCGCGGATGGCCCCAATCTACTCGTGCAGGCGCTGCAGACAGATGGCGTGACGATGGATGAAGTGGAGTCGTGGGTGAGCTTCAAGTATACCGAGAAGGAGCCGCGCCAGGCGATCCGCTATCGCGCCGAGGGCGAGTTGCCGAAGACGTTCGTCACGCTGCTCGTGCCATACGCAGGAGCATCCGCGCCGAAACTGACGGCAAGCGCGGAAGTCGACGGCGATACGATACGCGCGACGGTTGAGGGCGAGGGCTACACGGATCAGTTACACGCGTCGCTGGAATCGACGGACGGCGGACGAGCGGGACTGAGACGAGTGGATGGCGGCGGCGAGCAGGTTGAGCTGGTTGTCATTGAGGGGCGTTAGCGAAGGCGATGTCAATCACATCCAGTGCCGATTCGGCGGCCTCAGACTCGATCACCTGGCCCCCGTAGCCCACGGGCTCGATGAACGAGATCCGGCCTGGTGCGACGCAGGCCGCGAGGTGCGGGATGTCGGCGACCTTCAGGATGCTCGGCGCGAAGATCCACTTCGGCTGGGGTTGGCTGTCCTCGATGGCGTAACGGAAGCTGGCAAGCGTACGTTCGGCGATGACCGCCGACATCTTCCCATCGAGCGCGCCGGCGAGCAGGGCGATCAACCCCGTCGGTCCGTAGCCGTGGATCCCGATGCGAGACGCATCAACTCCGTCGAGTGAGCGGAGGTAACCTGCCGCCTGCATGACGTCCCAGGCGTGTTGCGCGAGAAGCGGGCGGCCAAGCACGATGGCGTCGCTCGCGACATGGTTGTAGTCGCCGCTCGGGGCGACCTCGCCAATTGCTCGCGGGTCGAGGGCGAGGACGGCGACGCCTCGATCGAGCACGCTCCGGACGAACTCGCTGCTTCGCGCCGCGATCTTGCCACCCTCGTGGAGGTAGATCATGGCCGGGCATGCGTCGCCGCGCTCCGCCGGCCACATCAAGAAGGCTGGGACCTCATTGCCTGCCTCAGTGGTGATCGCGAGCCGCTCGACGGCGCGACCCTCGTGCTGGAACGTCCCAACGGCGCGCGCGGACGGCGGATCGGCCTTTGGCTTGCCGCCCAGCACCCGCCATAGATTTCGCCTGAGGTCGCCTCGCTGGTGCCGGGTCCTCGGGATAGGACCATGGCCCGCGATCAACTCATCCGCGCGAGCCTGAGCCAAAGTGATGAGCGTCTCGTGTCCCTCGGGCAGCCCCTCACCATCTAAGCAGAGGACATCGGATGAATTCGGGTCTTCGGCTTCGAAGCTCTCTTCGGGAATCGGCGAGCCATCGCCTATGCCCATCAGCCAGTGCCCAAGCCATCCGTAGCAGGCTTCGCGAAGCTCCTGGGACCAACCGTGTCCGGCGTCCGACGCGATGAGCGCCACAGCGTCCGCGGCACCATCGAATTCGTAGATGGCCTGAGCGCGCCGAAGCGTGTCGCGCGTGCCGGCAATTGGGAAGATGGGATCGTCAGCGCCGTTGCCTATCAGGAATGGGCGCGGCGCGTTCAGACCGATGATCTCGAACTGCTCCATGTCGCGGACGATGCCCGGCATGTGGTTGCAGATGCAGTGGTTGCCACCGTGGCGGATCCACTGGTCGTAGGAGCAGGTGAAGCAGAAGGAGGCTGCGGCCCGCACACGTCGCTCAAGCGGCGTGGCGTAGAACGTATTCTCGCCGCCGCCTGAGTTCCCGGCGAGGCCGATCCGTCGCGCATCGACCTCGGGACGCGTGCAGAGGTAGTCGATCGCCCGCATCGTGTCCCACGTGATGAAGCCCTCGTTCGTCCACCCAACCAGCAGCAGGCTGTAACCCAGGTTGTGCGAAAAGCCCGGCAGCTTGCGCTCGCCCTGGCCAATCGGATCGTAGCCCAGCACGACGAAACCCATGCGGGCCAACCCGATCTGCGCCATCTGGTAGAGGCCGTAGTTCTTGCCGTCATCCATCGCGTGGCCCGGCACGACGACCACTGCCGGCGCGGGGCGCTCCAGTCCCTTTGGTACGTACAGATTCGCGGTCACGAAGAACCCCGGCCGACTCTCGAAGACCACGTTCTCGATGGTGTACTTGTCGCGCTCTGAGGTGCCGGTCATCTGAGCATTGAGAGGCGTGCGCTTGGGCAGCGGGCTGAGGCCAAGAGCCTTCGCCAAGTCCTTCTTCACGCGCTTCTTTCGCTTGGCCCATTCATCGGCCGACTCGGGATCCGTCCGCTCGGCCGCAAGCGCGCAGCACGCCTCGATGTTGAAACGCAGCGCGTCCGCCTCGGGAGGGTTCTCGCCGCGATAGACCGTCCAGTTACGCTCCTCAGCCATCGGGTCGAAGCCCTCGTGTTGGGCGATGATGATAGCGTCCACGGACTCGAAGCCATCGTCCGCGTCGCGGATGACGATCGAGACTTCGCCCGCCTGCAAGTCCACCTCGCCCGCTCTCTCCCAGGCCCAGCGGCGCGTGGCATCGGAATGCGTGACGGCAAGCTTCTTGCCCGCGATCTCAACCTGAAACGCGCGTCGACTGTTCGAGGACGTGTAGCCCCGGGTCCAGACCACGTGCCGCCCGCCGCGCTCCACGTTGACGGTCGTGGACATGGTCGAGGATGCGACGTCTGCGTTCGCGTTGGAGGTAACGAAGCCCGTCCCGACGTACCCCGTGATGTTGGTCTGGCGCCGCCACGGCCCGTCGAAGTCCTCGACCTGGAGCACCAGGTGGTCGGCGGCAACGGGGGCCGAGGCCGATAGACCGATGAGTAGGAGAAGTCCGCGCATCGTTGTCCTCGTCGTGCGGTGAGTTGACGCGTGAAGCGCTTCTCCGTAGGACCCGCCCGGCCCTCGCGCCGAGGAGGAACCGACTTGAGACTTGCCCTGACTGCTGCGTTCGTGCTCATTCCACGCCTTGCCCTCGCAGACCTGACGGGTCCGCCGGACGGGCAACCGCAAGCACGGGCGGTCTACGACTTCATCAAGGAGTTCGATGGGGCGAAGCAGACCAATACGCTGCCCGCCGTCATCAACGAGAACGCGCGCACCGACCAAGTGCTGATGCCAGCGATCAACATCCACCCCAAGGGCGAGGGCGACAGCGTCGTGGCGTACGGGAACGTGCTGATCCCGAGCGTCGCAGAGGGCGAGCGCGTGTTCTTGACGTGCCATCTCGGCATGAGCGACGGCATCCAGTGGGAACACGAATTGGAGCCGAACGGGGTGCGGTTTGGCATCGCGGTTGAGGGCGAGCTGCTGTGGAGCGAAGAGATCGCGGAGATGGGATGGCGGGCGCGCGCTGTCGACGTCACTCGTTGGAACGGGCACGGCGTCGCCATCGAGTTCCGATCGAATGCGATCGACGGCAACGCGGCCTACGACTGGGCGCTTGTTGGACGGCCTCAGCTCGTGAAGATCACGCCTGCGCGAGACATCTCGAACTTGAACGAGGACAACGTCGGCGTCGCGGTCGGTCTGGTCACGTGCGCTGAGCCCAGCCAGATTGTGCTCTCGATGGGTGAAACCACCAACGAGGCCTCACTCCCGCCAGGGATGCACTGGCTCCCGCTGCACGTGTCGCGCATGGATGAGGTGAAGCTCGATGTCGAGTCGGGCGACGCGACACTCGAAACGGTCCTCGCGGCGCCGTATGGGTACCAAGTCCACGTATCGGGAGGGAGACTGGGCACGCCACAGGTCGCGGCGGGCCAGCCGTTCAGCTACTCGGCCATGGTGCACAACATTGGGATGGGTGTCTATCCCGGCGGCGCGAGGCTTGTCATCGAATGCACTCCGTCATCCGGGGAGAGCCAGACGAAGCAGCTCGAGCTGCCGCGGCTCGGACCGAAGGAGAACGCGCAACCCAAATGGGCCGAGATCGTGGTCGACACCCCGGGACGGGTCGAGCTGAGGTGCGCCATCCTGGAGGACGATTCCCCCTCGAGGCCGATGACTGGGACTATCGTCATGGAGGAGGAGCCGCCGCTGCCCGCCCGACGACCGCGAGGACGGCAAGTGCGGGCCAATGTGGGCGAGCGGCTGGTCGGCATCGCGGCCAACCGGTGGTCGAGGATCAGTCTCATCGAACACGACGGCTTCATCGTCTGCGGGATCGCGGAGACGTGGAACGGCACCGCGTGGCAGCGCATCGGGACGGTCGACACGCAGCCCTGGCTCACGGCTTGCATCGACGGCGGCAACGCCGAGGGTCGAATTCTCAGAATCACCTCGGTCGCGGCGCGAGGCGACGAACTGGTGGTCATGGCGTCGGATGGCGAGGCGTTCGACGTGAAGACCACCTATCGCCCACACCGCACGACACCGCGCATCGACGTAGCCTGTGAGTTGACAGCACGTGCGGACGTGGGGTTGGCCAAGTTTGTCGGCCCTGGGCTTCGTCCAGGCGATCACGCCTACGGTGCGGAGAAGGACTTCGCGATCTTCCCCGGCCTCGAAGACCTAACGGCAGATGAGAGATCGTCGTCGACGCGCGATCTCGTGCCGCCTCTCAATGACCGGCGCAGGCCCGAGCCGTACAAGATCGCCGCGCCGATCATGGCCGTTGAGGGGCAGGGAAGCCTCGCCGCGCTGCTCTGGGACGCCAACCAGGAGTGGGCCGACGGGCACCGGCGGCCGGGCGTTGAGTTCAACGTGCCTCCGCCAGGATCGTGGCAGGATTACAGCGAGATGCGCTTGCGCGCCCCGGGGTCGCATGGATGGACACCCGAGGGCGGACCCGCGACGACCTATCCGCTCGAGATGACGACCGGGCAGACCATCCGCCTGGAGGCCACGCTCGTCCTCGACCACAAGTCGCGATACCCCAAGAACCACATGGTCCACGGGCCTCACGACGGCGCTCTGGTGCTCCAGGCCATCGATCACTACACCGACGTTTACGGTCTGCCCGAGCCCTCGCTCCAACCGCGCACCTGGGACGAGCAGCGGGCGCTCAGCCGCGAGGCCTATCTTGAGACCGTCTGGAGCGAGGATCCGCCGGGTTGGAAGAGCCACACCGCCGCGGAATCCGAGACCAATCTGAAGATCACGCCGATCCTGCTTCACGAGATCGCTCAAGGCGTCGACGCGGAGACCGAGGCCGAACTGAAACGACGGATCGACCTCGTCACCGAGCGCGCCTTGGATGAGGATGGAGTGGGCGCGCTGCTGAGTTCAAACCGGTTCTTCCTGCCGGCGTTCGTCGGGCACGTTCCCGAGGGGCTGAAGCAATACAAGGCCCGGGCGCTCGGCGTGATGGCGAGCCGCGAGGACGGACTTTGGGTCTGGCGCACCAATAGCAGGAAGCACCGGACGCTCGGCGTCCAGGGGACCCACACTCTCGGCCAAGCCGCATTCCCATCGCTCTGCTCGCTGTGGGCGGCCCGATACACGGGCGATCCGGAGATCATTGGGCAGGCGCTCGACGCGATTAGGCAGATGGAGCAGTACGAGATTCCGCGCGGATCGTCGATGTGGGAATGCCCACAGTATCAGCCCGACCTTCTCGCCGCCGCGCTGGCGATCAAGGCCTACGTCGAGGCACACCGGATTACGGGTGACGAGAGTCATATCGACCACGCGCGGTACTGGGCGTGGACGGGGTTGCCATTCCTGTACCTGTGGGACATGGACGACTACCCGACAATGCGCTACAACTCCATCGGCGTCGTCGGATCGACGTTCTTCACCCACTCGTGGATCGGCAGGCCGGTTGTCTGGATGGGGCTGGATTACGCGATTGCCATTGAGGAACTGGCCGAGCACGATGACTCGCAGCCGTGGCTGACGATCGCGCAAGGGATCACAAACTCCGCCATGTGGCAGCAGATGGAGGAGGGCGAGTTCAAGGGATTGGTGCCCGACTCCTGGGAGATGGAGACCAACACGCCGAACCCGTCGTACATCAACCCCGTGGCGGTGTTGCATAGCGAGTACCGGCTCCGCGGGATGTCGCCGCACATGCGGTGCGCGCGCATCGATGAGGAGACGGGACCGGTGTTCATCAACGCCGTGGCGGACGTAAGCAAGGTACAGGGCGCGCCAAGCGACGGCCGCCTGCGGTTCTACCTGAGAGGCCTGCCGAGACTGACGACGCGCACCGTCGTCACGCAGGTCGATGAGCCAACACGCGTCTCGCTTGGCGAGCGGGCGGCCGACAGCGAGGCGCTGCTCGCTCTCTCGAATGGCTGGCAGTATGACAAGGAACTCCGCGTGCTTGTCCTGAAGCACGAGATGCCGACGACCGGCGTCCGGATAGACATCCAATGGTGAGAGACTAAGGATGAGCCTGACTCACGACGACCTGACTGAGGGCTTCCAACGCGCGGGCGTATGCCCCGGCATGAAGCTGATGGTCCATTCGTCCCTCCGGAAGTTCGGCCACGTGGATGGTGGCGCGCGGACCGTGATCGAGGCGCTGCAGGAAGTGGTGACCGAGGACGGCACCTTGCTGCTGCCGTCATTCAACCATGGCACGCCGTTCCAGGGGGGTGGAGCGGGGATCTACGACCCGCGCGAGACGCCAACACCAAACGGGATCATCCCCGAGACATTCCGGAAGATGCCAGGCGTCTGGCGAGGGATGAACCCGACCCACCCCTACTGCGCGTGGGGACGCGACGCCGAGCGCTTCGTCAACCGCCATCACCTCACGCTGACGATGGGCCCCGATTCACCTCAAGGCATGCTCCAGCGAGAGGGCGGGTATTGCCTCTTCCTCGGCACGAACTACCACACCAACACATTCAAGCACGTGGTCGAGATGTCCACCGGCGCGCCATGCCTGGGTCGCCGGACCTTCGCCGTCCCGGTTAGGGCGCCGGACGGACGCGTGATCAGCATGCGGAGCTGGGGCTACCGGGCCAGCGCGTGCCCGATCTCAGATCCTCACGAGCACATCGACGTGATGATGGATGTTGCCGATTTGCACAAGCACAGCCGCATCGGCGGCGCCATCACAACGCTGTTCAAGCTTGAGGACTGCTTCAACGTGCTGGCGGATATGCTCAGGACCGGACACGCCGGCTTCCCGCCGTGCACGGACTGTCCCGTGCGTCCAGCCGCCAGCGCGCATGATGTGGAAACAGACTGGGACGACGAGTCCGACGCGCTATTGCCGGACGCGGAAGCGCGCGACCTCGAGCCTATGGCGTGGCTCGGAGGCGATGGAGAAGACAGATGACGATCTGTCTCTGACCCGCGGTTACGGAGCGAGCACATGACGACTCGAGAGCGATTCCTGAAGATCGTCCATTTCGAGCAACCTGATTACGTGCCGTATTGGTACGCGCCGGGAATTGGGCTGGCGCACATCGAGACCGTCGAAGGCTGGCGGCACAACGAGGGCTACCCGAGCGACAACGATTCGCTCGTGGAGTTCTGGGGCGCCGAGGGCTACGCCGGCGTGGGGCTTCACACGGGGTTCCTGCCAGGCTTCCCGGTCGAGCACACCGATCTCGGGGACGGGTACGTGCTGATCAAGCAGCACAAGGCCGAGACGCGTGAACTGGCCGACAACTCGGATTTCTACACCATGCCCGAGTACAAGACTTACATGTTCGAGGACCGGCGCGACTGGGAAGAGCACATGCGCCCGCGACTGGACCCGGACAACCCCGATCGTCCCAAGCCCACCGTGCCTGAGACCCAGCCCGACCAGCCGCTATCGGTTCATTGCCCGAGCTACATTGGCACGCTGAGGACCTGGTTCGGACTGGATACCATCAGCTACATCATGCGCGACGACCCGGCGCTGATCCACGAGATCAACCGCGCCACTACCGACCTGTTTCTCAGTCAGGCGCACCACGTCGCGGAGCGGATCCAGATCGACGCGGTCACGGGCTGGGAGGACATCTGCTACCGGAGCGGGATGCTGCTGTCGCCGGCGGCCTTTGAGGAGTTCTGCGCGCCGTACTACCGAGAGATCGCTGACTTCGCGAAAGAGGTCGGCGCGGCGGTGATCGACGTGGATTGCGATGGTGACATCAGCGAGTTCGTCCACTGCTTGTGGGGCGCGGGCGTCAACATGTGCCACGCGTTTGAGCCGACCCACGGAGGCTCAGACATCATCCGCATCCGCGAGGAGTTGCCACGCTTCATCGTCTGTGGCGGCCTCGACAAGCACGCGATGGTCGATCCCGATCCGGCGACCGCGATTGCCGAGATCGACGCGAAGGTCCCGCCGATGCTGGCGAAGGGCGGATACCTGCCGAGCATCGACCACGGCCTCCCGCCCCACTGTCGGTACGCGCCCTTCTGGCACTTCATGAATCGCATCCGCGAGCACTGCGGCGCGCCAGCGGCTCCGTTCCAAGAGGCCGGCGCGCCCGGCGCTCAGTAGTAGGCCACGACGTGCAGCGGCGACGCGCTCGCGTCGAGCGTGATCGTCCCGTCCGCGTGGTCCGCCCACTTGCGCCCGTTGACCGTCACGCGCGAGATTGCGGCTCCATCGGGATGCCGCAAGTGCAGCACGATCTGTTTCAGCCCCCGCAGCGCCTCACACTCGATGCCCGCTCGAACCCTCCCCTGACCCAGTTCGGAATCGATGCGGAAGCTCGCGTTTCCGAACCGCGTCGGCGCGTCGTCGACGCGAATGACCTCGCCATCGCGCAGCCAGTCCCGTGGAGCCGCGCTGCACAGCACCAGTCGATTCTCGTCCTCGCGAAGCAGCATCGTCCGCAGCATGAAGAGCTGCTGCGACCCCGAGTAGAGGTGCGGCAGCGTCATGGCGTTCTCGCCCGTCTTGACCTGCGTGCACTCGACGGATGAGAACGTCTCGCGCGACATGCCGTATGCCAGCCCCGCGTAGAGGCCCAGCAGATAGCGCTCCGGCCTGTTGTGGATGAGCTGGTGCTCCATGTATCCATAGCCGTAGGCGTGATCGATGCCACCGACGAACTCGCTCGTGCCAAGGAGGATCCCACCGGCCTCCCGCAGGAAGCGCGCGATCTGCTTTGCCTCCTTGCTGCGAGGCCCCGGGAAGCCACACTCGAGCAGCGTCGATGCGACCAGGCCGTAGTAGTTGCGGCTCTCGTAGGAGGAGTCTTTGAGCAAGCGATACGTGTCCGGCTCGATGGGGATCACCTTGCGCCCGTTCACCGTCACCGTGCTCGCGCGCATCGACGCGAGGACATCCCGGCGGTAGGTTGTCGCCTCCCGGGCGATGGCTCGCGAGTCGATGCCGACCTCGGCCAGGGCGTCCGCGATCCGTCCCATCCCGGCCGCGCAGTAGCAGTTGTGCAGTTGCGAGAAGACCGGCGCGGCGTAATCGCAGTAAGAGCGGTGCTTGATCAGCCCCCGGACGCGCGGTTCGGCATCGCGCGTCTCCGCGCGGTGGGTTGTGAGCCATTCGCACGCATTGAGCGCTGAATCGGCATTCGCGCGAAGCCAGTCAACATCGCCCGTCGTCTCGTAGTGAACGGCCATCGCGATCAGCAGCGTGCCGGTGTCAGTCAGACCGAAGTTCCAGTCCAGCAGGCCCTCGGGGCTTTGGTGGTTCATCAGCGTCGCCAACACAGCCTCCGCCTCATCGTGGCGACCCCACAGGTCCAACACCCACGCATAGCGCGCGGCGCTGTAGCCGTAGACCTCTTCATAGAAGTGCGCGCCATCGTGTGGCTCGTAGAGGTCACCAACTCGGTCGACATCAATGGCGTTGTATGCCAGCCAGGCGCGATGCCCGTCCATCAGGCGCTCGTCCGGCACCGAGATTTGCATGCCCTTGGCGTGCTCGCGCCGCCAGAAGCCTCGGGTCGCGAGCATCCATGCTTCGGCATCGCAGGGGCAGACATCCTCGGCGATGCTGCCAAACTCAACGGGGCAGGGCAGCATGACGGCCCACTTCTCCGAGCCCTCCGCCGGCAATTCCAGCACGCTCGACGCGGCGAGAACGCCCGTTGACTTCGGCTCGACTCTAAACCCAACCCGAACGGTCCTGGCACCCGTGGTGCTGGTGGCCCGGAGGTGGACGTAGGCCCTCAGGGGCTCTCTATCGCTGAATCCATCCGCGTATCCCAGCACCATCTGCTCGTACTCCACGCCATCATGGGCCCACGTGGCCAACACAACCGGCAGATGGCCGTCCAGCAATCGCTTGACGGGGCGCTCCGGGCCGCTGCCGAACGGAGTGTAGTCATCCCCCACCGTCATCGTGCCGATTGCCAGTGCGCCGGCCGCCGTCGGGAGTTCGACCGAGCCCGTTTCCGTGACGCCTATCTCGTAGGGGTGCCACTTGGTGCCGACGGCCTCGCGAACGTGCTTCAGCGGCGGGTAGACCGCGGCTACCTGCTCGTAAGTGGGATCGCCCGCTTCGGCCAGCAGGGCCTCGCCCACCACATCGCCCGCGGGCGCAAGCTCGTCGCGGCGCAGCTTCAGCCGGTCTCGTGGCGTGGGCTCGATGGTGACTTCATCGAACCACTGCACGGTTACCACCGACGGATCGGCATAGTCGTTGTCGAGGTCGGGCGCCGAGTAGGCCGCATCGTGATTCGATCCGTACCCCTTCCCCACTACAAGCAGCCTCGGCGCCCCCAACCATTCATCCGGGCGCGACGTGACCCGCTGGACAGCCCAGTCCTCGTCGCCGACCCGCGCGTAGTATCGGACGCAGTCTTTCCCGAGTTCGATCCGCAGCCCGTGCGGCCGGCTACGGTCACACGGGTCGAGATAATGCTCCATGGGCTGTCCGCCCAGTGCCTCGGCAACGTAATACAGCCCGTCCTGGGGATCAATGATGCTAAGTTGACACCACGCGCCCGGCGCCCAATAGAGGAAGATGCCCGAACTCCAGCTCACCCCGGATGGCACGGAGGGCTGCATGACGGCGGAGACCGTCACGAGGTCGCGGCCGATCTCGCGCTCGATGTGGGCGTGCTGATTGAGCCGCGACTCAATCCGCAGCCGCCCATCCACGACCTCGACGGTGTTGCCATCGGAGGCGTCCACCTGCCAACCCGGAAGGCCCGGATCAGCGAAATCGTCATGGAACGGGGTGGCCGCGGCGGCGAGGGGCAACATCAACGCGCAGCACAGGGCAAGGGCACGTGGGAGCATGCAAACCGTCCTTTTGGGTCAGCGTCGACTGAGCGTCACTGTGATTTCGGCATTCGGCTTGAGGTCAAACACGAGCACGAGGTGGCACTCGCCCGCTCGATTGCGCGCGAGGATGTGTTCGGTAGCGTTGGTCCGGATCTCTGCATCGGGACCAACGTCGTTCGGCAGGCCCCAGAGCGCGATCGCATAGTCTGCAAACTCAGCCTCCGTCCGCATCGTCAGCCGCATGGTCATCTCGCGGCCCTGACGGTCCCATCCCGAGCGCCGGACGTCAACGTCGGGCGTCTCAATGTGGGTGATGGTGCTGCCAAGGGGCCCGCGCTCTTGGACCGTGTAGTCGGACCACCAGATAGGATTCGGCGATTCGCGCTCGAAGCGGATCGACCGCCGGTGATCCTCGACCAGGATGTACTCGCAAGAGAGCGGGTCTTTCAGCGGAGGCTTGCGGCGCCGATCCGCCATGACACTGCTGATGCGCGTCTCCCAAGGGATCCGATCGCGCGGGACGAGGAGACCCTCCCCGCACCACGTGCAGAGCCACCACTTGTCGTGCTGAACGTGGTCGGTCTGGCTGACGAAGACCGTGCGCGGGGTCCGCTCGTAGTGCCTGCGGTAGTAGTCGGCGGTATCGATTGAGCGCGCGAAGACGACCTTGTGCCGCTTCGGCAATTCGAACGCGATGAGGCGCTGATACTGCTCGACGAAACGCAGCATGTCTGGCTCGTCCGAGCCCTCGCCTCGAGCCCAATCGCCAACGCGGAAGGCGTCCGTCGCCGGCGAGAACGCGTGTTCGGGGACCTCGCCCGTCGCCGAGACCACGCCATTGAGGTAATGCGTCAGCGTGTTGCCGTCTCGCACGACTGCAAAGTGCTGCCACTCGCCCGCCGCGAGCTGCGTCGCAACGTCGGTGCCCACCCAGTGGTCTCGATCGCCGGCGATCAGGTAGAAGCGGTTCGTGCTGTGCCCATCCTGCTCGATTGATAGCCCGCGATAGCCCTCGACGCCGTCGCTGCTGTGGCTTGAGATGATGTTGGCCCACGAGCGCTGAGATGCTCCGGGCCTCACCCAGCAGGCCACTGTGAAATCCCGGCTCCGCACTTCCACCGGCGCGTCCATCACGAGGCGATCATCCTCGCCGTCGAGGCTGATCCCATCGCCGAACGCCCAGGCAGCAAGCGCGTCATCGACGGCGAGCACGTCGCCGTTCATCACCTCGGCGATCTCACCCTCATCAAGCGCGCGTTCCATGATGAGGACCTGCTTCACGTCGCCCCTGAAGTTGCGGGGGTCGCGGACGGCGTACTCGAAGGCCGGGTTGGGGTATCCTGGCCCCACCAAGCCATCGTACAGAGGGACGGCGAATGCAGCATGTCCGCTCATCTCCGCCAACAACTGCAGCTCCTCGACTCCCTCGCGGACGCATCGCTCGGCCACATCCCAATCGCCCGCGGCAGCCTTGTAGTGCCAGCTCACCGGACCGATGAAGTGCCACCCGCCGCAGAAATCCCACTGGTGCGCGACGACGGCTCCGCCCTCGGCCTGATTCGCCTTGCGGCAGTCGACTGGGGATGCGAAGTAGGGGAACTCGGGCATCCCCAGCCACGGCGGCGCGTTCGCCTCGTTCAGGCCGCAGTGGTCGTTGACGCCCAACTCGGCCAGCGCATCCGTGTAGCCCGGATCGACGCCATGACGCATGTCGATTCGCGCCGAGCGCGCGTCGCTTGGATCCGGCAACAACGCGCGAGCGCGCTCCAGCATCGCGCCATACGTGGCGAGGCGTTCATCGCGCGTCAGCTCAGGCGTGTCGGGCAGCCAAGGGATGACCGTGTCGCCGAAGCACCGGTGGTAGCCCACCAGCTTCGCGCAGAGCGGATCGTCCATGGTGAACTGGTCCGCGGGCAGACGGTAGTCAAGCGGGATACCCGTGGCGTGCAAGGTTGGCTCGGCTTCCAGCCCCTCAAACGCGCTGAAGCGTAGCACGATTGAATCGTCCTCGATGGCCGAGAAATAGCGATAGAGCGTCTCCCCACCCACGCGCCAGCGGGCGAGGTAGCTGCCCGGCTTGTTGGGCACGTAAGTGAGTTCGGAAGAATCGATGGGAAGCGTTTCGCTGGGGATCGCGTCCAGCCAATCGAGATCGCCGCCCGCGACGAAACGCTGGCCCGGCTTGGCCCGCTCCAGGTAACGAGGGAATATCTCCAGGTCCCCCGCATCAGCGCCCTCGGGCACGTGGAGCCGAAACGTGATCGATTCACCGAGTTTCAGCAGGCGGCTAGTGGTCGTCAGTTGCGGCTGTGACAGTAGACGAGGGTTCATCGTCTGGGCCTCCCCGGACGTCGTGCTCAGACCGATGGTGATCAGGATGGCGCATGCCGTCATGACTACCCACGCGCGAAGATCGGATTCCCCGGCACCGAGGTTGGGCCACATCCGCAGACGTAATCCTCGGGCGTCATCGCCAGCGTCTCGCCGATGTCGTCCCACATCTGCGTCGTCTCGTTGCAGATGCTCATGACAACCTCGGGCTTGCGCTCATTCGCGCGCTGGATGACGAAATCGTAGACCTCGCGCCTTAGGTCGTGGGGGAAGATGTGCTTCGTGTTCGGGTAGTATTGCTTCCCCGGCGGGCCGTCGCTGTAGAGATCGGTCATCCCGTCCAGGAATCTGGGATCCAAAAGCGAGGTGTCGAGCGTCTCGCCGACCGCTTCCGGGTTCATCCAACCCAGCAGGTCGATCGTGATGAGGTCAGGCGTGCAGGCGTCGAGCAGATCGTCCACCAACGCCGCCAGCTCATCGCGCCAGCCCTTGATCGGCACGATTGGGCTGAACCTCACGCGCGGCACGTAACCCGCGCGCTCGACCTTGGCCGCGGCCGCGATGCGCTGGGGTGTGCCGGGGGTGGCGTGCTCGATCAATTCCGCCACGCTGGTGCTTGAGATCGTGAAGCTCACGATCGTATGCCCGCCGTGCTCAAGCGGCAGGAGATGGTCCACATTGTCGCTCTTCGTGTAGAGCATCAGATACTTGTCTTCGGTCGCCGCGAAGAAGGGGACCATCAGCGCGGAGGCACCGTACTCGGGTTCGAAGGCAATCGTGTCGGTGTAGTTGTCGTATTTGTAGAGCTGAAGCCATGGGTTCGCGTCGACCAACTCCGGCAGCCGATCCACCAGTTCCTCGAGGTTGACCATGATGTTGACGTACGCGCCGACGTGGCAGTAGTCGCACCGGTGCAAACATCCGAACGCCGAGTGAACCTCCCACGCGTCCTGGCAGACCGAGCCGCGAGAGCCGTAGTAATCCCGCCCTTTCCGAAGCGTCCAAGCCGCCGCGCCGTCGAGCATCCGGAACGCCGTCCCGGGGTAGTCCTGCCGCCGCCGGGCCAGCGTTTCGGGGTCATCCCACGTGAACGCGTTGAAGATGAGAACGGGGTCGCCCGTCTGCTGCCACTGGCCCGTCCGCCACGCCAATCTCTGGTGCCACTCGTTACCAAGGCTGATCTCGTTTAGTCGCTCGTCATCGACGGTCTCGGGCCGGCAGTCAACGTGCCTCAGCATCCGCTCGACGCGCGCCTTGCGCTCAGGCGTCGCCAGGGCGCGTTCATGGATGTAGACGGCGGGCGGGTTGATCTCGTACATGCTGACACCATTCTCCCATCGGATCACTCACGCGGGATCCGGATCGAAACTCGGCACTTTGAGCAACTCGCCGCCGCGCAGGGCCGATTCGTGCGCGACGATTCCCGGAGCGGTCTCGGCGACCGCCGTGTAGACGTCGACAGACGGCTCGCGGTCCTCGAGAATCGCGCGGTTGAACTCGTGAGTGATGAAGGTGTGGGAATTGCCGTGACCGGTCCCCACGCGCATCGGCTCGGGCAGGAGGTGCAGGTAGTCCGGAGTGGTCTTAACATCCGCCTCGCCGGCGCGCTTCACCACGAAGGGCTGCCCAGCCCAGCCCGCCATGAAGGCGGTCATCTCTCGGCCGAACCACTGGGCTCGCTCACCGTGGGCATGGAGCGTGCGCGACCGATTGCAGCGGCAGATGTTGCCGCGATCCGTGCGAAGCATCGCAATGCCCGTATCGAACGGATTGTCGTACTGGTTGCCGACGAACTGGGGGTCTTCCTCGGGCGTCGGGCCCCAGCCCATGCACGAGACCTCGGTGAACCGCTCGCCGGTGACGCCCACCACATAGTCGGTGCAGTGCGTGGGGTAGAGCATCGGTGGAAAACCATGTCGCCAGGTCGGCTTGCCGTCACGGAACCAAAGCCGGTCGCGCTCTTTGCTGCCGGGGCGGGCGGGATGGTAGTACTCGACCTCCGAGTAGAGCAACTCGCCGAACGCGCCGTCGTGGTAGAGCTGGCGCATCAGCATTGCCTGCGCGCGGTAGTGGCTCGTCTCCGCCATCATGTAACGGACGCCGTTGCGCTCCTTGGCGGCTACGAGTTCGGCGCATCCTTCAAGATCCATCGCCGCCGGAACGGCGCTCATGCAGTGCTTGCCGGTGTCCATGACGGCCACGCAGTGGCGGACGTGGTCGGGCGCGCCGGTGAAGACCGCCACCGCGTCGATGGAGTCGTCGAGGATCAGCTTCTCAAGCGATTCGTAGGACTTCTCGCAGCTATAGACCTTCATCAGCCGCTCGCGACGGTCCGGGCGCAGGTCACTCACCGCCGCGACCGTACAGTTCGGGTCGAGATGCCACTGGAACGCCGCGCCAAAGCCGCCGCCGACGATCCCAACGCGAACCTTCCGGTCGTCTTCGGTCGATGCCGCCGCCTGGGCCTCCAGCGCGCGCGAGGCGTTGGCGATGGCCGCGCCGATCCCGACCGTTCCCGCGGCTTTCATGAACCCGCGTCGAGTGATATCGTCCGCCATCATCGTTTGGGCCTCCTCACAGTCACGAGACTCTACACCTCGGCCAGGCGAGCCAGCAGACCAAGGCTCGCGTCCACGAGCACGCGCTCGGATCCCGGACCGGACGGCGTGAAGCTGGGCTCATACGCTCCCTCGGTGTATCCGTCATCGGTCGGCATGTAGGCCGAGAGCCCGTTCGCGCAGCTCACCACCATCGTCTGCGTGAAGGGAGAGCGCTGCTTGATCTGCAGGCCAATCTCCGCGAACGGCTCTCCGGGGAGCGCAACGAGTCCCAAGTCGCCGACGCGCATCGCCCAGATCTCCGTTGGGTAGCCGTCTGGGTGGGTTGCGATCTCTCTCGCCAACTGCAGCACGAACTGGTCCATGCTCGCCGCCGCACCATCCGGATCCGGGTTGGCGGCCAGCTTCGCCTCCGCCTCGGGCACAGAGGGGATGTTGGGATTCATCGGCAGCATCGCAACCTGCCGAGCGCACGCCAGCGGCACATCGTCTCGCGAGTCCTCAATCGCCAACCATGTCCGCGCCGCTTCCGCCGCTAGCGATTTCCCGACGCGCTCGCGCGAGCCATCACCCCGCCACCGGGGCACCTGGTCGCCAGAGCACCCGGCCGCGAATAGGAGCGGCGCTCCTATGAGCGCCTCGAAC
>PVBE012247582.1_pt1 | contig 45109 bp, 38 predicted proteins | sample 1631181 | NCBI WGS metagenome assembly PVBE01 (sample SAMN08397723, study PRJNA350692) | Marine metagenome, whole genome shotgun sequencing project. | isolation source: water | place: Pacific Ocean | collected 2012-04
GGCTGTTTCTCGATCGGAGGCTGTTTCTCGATCGGAGGCTGGTTCTCGATTGGAGGGTGTTTCTCAATCGGGGGCTGTTTCTCCGGCTTGGGAACCTTTCCGATTAAATTTTCGGGCTCAAAATTACCTTCGATCGCTTTCCAGCCTGCAAATCCACCCGCAGCGAGAAGAATCAGGAGGAGCACAACTTCTACAAGTCCTTTGGATTTTTTCTTTTGGGGCACCGGCCGGATCGTATCCTCAAGAACCTGCATCGTTGTAAAGAACGATTGGTCCTCCCCCGTGGCCTTTTCTTCTATAACAGTCGTTCTTTCATAGAGCGATCGAAGCGAAGAGAGAAATTCTTCCGCTGTTTGGTATCGATTTTCCGGTTTCTTTTCCATCAACCTGAGGATGATTGCTTCCAATCCGGGAGGGAGGTCTGGGTTGATTTCCTTTGGAGGCTGGGGAGGCGTATGAATATGTTGGTAGATGATCGAGGTCGGATTTTCTCCCGTAAAAGGGAGTTGATTCGTCGAAAGGTGGTACAGAACCACTCCCAAAGAATAGAGGTCTGAACGTGTATCACATTCATCTCCGACACCCTGCTCTGGAGATAAATAATTGATCGTTCCCATGACCATGCTTGTTTTGGTCAGATTTGTATCGGCGCTTTTGGCCAAACCAAAATCCATCACCTTTACGGTTCCGTCTTCGAGCATCAGGATATTCGAAGGTTTGATATCCCTGTGAATAATCCCAAGTTTTTCCGCTGCGGCAAGAGCGCTTCCCATTTGGGCCCCGATTTTAAGGACCTCCTCTACCTGGAATTTTCGGGAATCGTCTTTGAGGATCTCCCCCAGATCCCGTCCATCCACGAATTCCATAGCGAAATAATAATGTTCTTCTGTATCTCCGGCCCCAAAGACCTGAACAACATGGGGATGAACCAATCGGGCAAGAACCTTGGCCTCTCTTTTGAACCTCTGAATGAAATCAACATTTCGCGTAAGATCTTTCGAGAGTGCTTTTATCGCGACCGGGCGTTCCAGAGAGATCTGTTTCCCATGGTAGACCACTCCCATTCCTCCGCGTCCCAGGACACGATCGGTGTCGACTTCAAAATCTCCCCAGGTCATTTTCGGCATGATCTATAAAAATCATAGGGAGGGGATATTCACGTGTCAATCGGTGAAAAAGGCCAATTCTCATTTTAAGCGGGATTTCCTCGCTCCAAACGCGATTCCCCTTTATTCTGGGGAGGAATGGAACTCTACCTTTTTCGTCATGGCGAAGCGATGTCTCCTCTGGAAAACCCGGAGAGCCCTCTTACGCAGAAAGGCCGACGCGATGTAGAGCGGATGGTGGATGTGTTGAAAAAAGAGCACGTTCGTTTTCGAAAATTATATCATTCCCCTAAACTTCGGGCGGTAGAGACCGCCGCCATCCTCGGGTCTCATTTCGGTGTCACTCCCGAGACGATCGAATACCTGACTCCCGAAGATGATCCAGAAAAGGCCAAAGGTTTATTCCGGGACGACGAAAATGTGATGGTTGTCGGGCATCTTCCACACCTGCCCTCTCTTGCCTCCCTTCTCATGACGGGAAAGATCGGAAAAATTCAACTCGACTTTAAGACCGCAGGGGCTGTCTGTTTGGAAAAAGGTCGAACGTGGAGCCTTCGATGGGTTCGGCGTCCTGAAATCGATTAGGATTGTTTGCGGAAATTCTGAATCCCTTCCACCGGATCAGAATGGACCATTAATTCCTGGAGATAGATCTCTTCTGCTTTTCTCAAACGGGTCGCAAAATTCTGAAGAGCCGCTTTTTTTCCGGAAACGAGTGCAGGGGATGAAAATTCGGTAAACCTCATTGCAAATTCTTCTGCGTCTTCGGATGTTCCGATGCGATTCAGCAGCCCGATCTGTTCCGCCCAGGGGGGATCCACTTCTTCCCCGGAAAGGATCAGGTCAAGCGCCCGGCGCAGTCCAATCCTTTCCGGCAGGAGGGCGGCCCCGACTGGGGGAAAACAATTTAGAGAAATCTCGGGAAGGGCGATGGTCGTATCCGGGTTTGCGATGAGAAAATCACACGCAAGGGTCAATTCAAACCCACCTCCCAGAGTGGCTCCGTGAATATACGCGGTTGTTGGAATCGGGACGGAGAGAATGTCGAGGATCGTTTGGGTAAAAAGGGGCATCATCTTTTCTACTTTTCCGGGAAGGTGTTCGTTGATATCGGTTCCCGCCGAAAAACATTTTCCCCGGCTTTTTATCAAAAGTGATTTCCCTTTGACCGTTTGAAGTTCTTTCCGGAGTTCCTGCAGGACCTTCATGGTGAGGACATTGACGGGTGGATTTTCGATTTCAAGAATGGTGAGGCCATTTATGTTCGTATGGTGAATCACTGATCTCGATCCTACTTATGGGAACGTTATGACGATAGGATAATCGGAAATGTTTGAAGATCGAAAAATTGAGGTAGAGGGGGTTTCCCGTGAATACCGGATATATGTTCCGGAAGGGGAAGGACCTTTTGGAATCATATTTGGGTTTCACGGTTATGGGGATAACAAAGATCTGATGCCGTTATACACTCAATTCCAGGAAATCTCCGAGGTGGATCGATATCTCCTTGTTTATCCACAGGGTCTGCCTGTGGGGGAAAAGAATGGTTGGGACCTCCAGCATGTAGAAGGAAATCGTGACCTCTTTCTCTTTGATACTCTCCTGATACATTTGGAAGAAGAATTTTCCATTGATGGCGAACGGGTTCACGCTATGGGAATGTCCAATGGCGGATACTTCTGTCAAATACTGGTTTCCCAAAGATCCGATAAAATTTCCTCTGTTGTTTCTCATTCGGGTGGAATAGGGATATTCAAATCGCAACCCTTGAATGCGATCCGGAAAATTGGGGTGATGATCATTCATGGGGAAAAGGATGAGGTTGTGGCCGTGGGCAAAGCCCGGCATATGAAAGAAATATTGGAATCAGAGGGGCACCCTGTGGAATACAAAGAACTTCCCGGACACGGACATACGTGGGCGATCAAAAAAGGAATCAATGAGGTGATCCGTAAATTCTTTGGGGCAAAAAAAGAAACGGGACCGGACGCATAAACGTCCAGCCCCGTTCCGCAAGGTGCTTTTGAATCTTTCCCTGCCCTATCTCGCCGATTCAATCGCTTTGGGGTCTCGGTAGCCCCGATGGTCAGGCACGGAACCCACGGAATTCAATGGAAAGGTTTATCCCTCCCCCAGCTATTCCGAAAAGTTCCGAACTGGGAACGTGCCGATCATCGACCGTTCCTGCCCGTGCCCCCTTTTCCCGTGCAAACTTCGTACGGGAGTGCCGGAGTCCTTGCCTCCGGCGGTCCGCCCTTCCTGCAGTCGGGTGAATTTTGGATCCTGCCGCGAATCGGCGGGAGGATTCGCGGAGGATCGTGGAACGTGGATTGGTATTGGAATATTGAGACCACGTTCCAAATCCTGGGTTTCCCCAAGGTTATGTTCAAAGGGAATCGTCAAAGACGATTCCATCAATTTTGACGCAGGGCGATCCGTGCAAGTATAAGTGTCACTGAACCGACAGCCTGCGATCATAAAGATCAGGATGGGGGCTCCGATGATCGGAAACCCTAAAAAGAGTGCTAAACGAGCCATTCCTCTACTCCACTTTCCCCAAAACAGATACCCAGTTCCTCTCTCCTGGGAAGGGGTCTCAACCCGTCTCTCCCAGGTGATGTACTTCTTGATATCTGTAAAAGCAAGGCGTGTGCCAAAGAATATATCGCTGTAACCTGTTGGTGCTCAGTAGGCATTCTTTTTTTCATGTTGCATTAATGCAACAATCTGTTACAAATGAGAAAACCATGACCACCGAACGCAAATATATAGGGAAAACGGAAGAACGTCTTCATGATGCCGAGGTCGAAACCTTAGAACGAGAAATCATGGACCTGGCTCTCGAGAAAACCGGGGCCCGAAACGGCGCTATTTTTCTCTGGGATGAGAAACGACGTGGCCTGGCAATCGATTTCCATGTGGAAGATGGCCTGGTTGTTCCGCTTCCCCAACTTTTCCTTCGCCATCGAACCGATGGGCGTCCCAATGGGATCGCTTTAAAGGTATTGGATGAAAATTCTCCGTATCTTTGTAATGACACGGCTGAAGATGAAAACTATGCGAGTTATTTTCTCGATGTAGGTTCGATTGTAGGGGTTCCGATCCCCTACCAACGAAGAGCGATCGGTGTGATTACCGTTTCAGCTCGTGAAAAAGAAGCCTTCATGGAAACGCATATGGATGTTTTGGAGGAGTTGGCTTCTTCCTCAGCGAAATTCCTCCGAAGAGCACAGTTATATCGGTCAAAGCATGGGCATACCAAACGACCCTTTTTGATCAAAGGCCTATCGCCCGAATGGATGGAAGTCGAACGAAAATTGGAAAACGTCTCCCCCACGGATGCTCCCGTACTTATTTATGGAGAAAGCGGTACGGGAAAAGAACTCGTCGCACATGCGGTTCATTTCAATAGTCGAAGGATCAATAAACCTTTTATCTCCGTAAACTGCGCGGCGATTCCCGAAACAATGTTGGAAAGCACGCTATTTGGGCATGTGAAAGGATCCTTTACGGGGGCAAGCTTTACGAAGATCGGGGAATTTCAAAAAGCGGAGGGCGGGACTCTCTTCCTGGACGAAGTTGGGGAAATGCCTCTCCCTCTTCAAGCGAAACTTTTACGTGCCGTGGAACATGGTGAAATTCAACAATTGGGAAGCAATAAGCCCCCCTCTCAGGTCGACGTTCGACTCCTCTGTGCAACCAATCGGAATCTACCTTCCCTGGTTCGAGACGGGGACTTTCGGGAAGACCTCTATTTCCGGATTGGGGTCGTTTCCCTCGACCTGCCCCCTCTTCGTACGTACAAAGAAAGTCTCCCGGTATTGGCCCAGGCGTTCTTGCAACAATTTAATCGTCAGCATGGGAAAGAGGTTACCCGGATCTCCCCGGAAGCCTTGGAGGCGATTCGACAATATGAATATCCGGGAAATGTTCGGGAGTTGCGCAATATCATGGAAAATTCTGTGGTGATGGCGGGGACGAATGAAATCCTACTCGAAGATCTTCCCAAAATCCTACATCAGGTAGAATCTCCGCCCCCGTCCGTTTCAGAACCGAAATCCGAAAAAGTAAAAGGTGCGGCCACGCTAAAAGAACTTCGTGAATCGTGGTTGGAACCGCTCGAACGCAAATACCTGGCGCAGGTTCTCAATGAATGTAAGGGGAACGTTCGGAAAGCGGCGAAGATTGCGGGGATCAATACGGTCACGTTCTACCGGCTTCTCAAAAAGAGGGGGCTGAAAGTCGAACGGGAAGTACGTCTCGAAGACTAACGTTTCGGTCGGGCCCGTACAATCAAACAGATAAATTGAAACCGACCATCAGGACAGGGTTCAAAATAGCTCGTCTTTTCCACTTTTCGATGAATCCATTCTTTACTGATCCCTGGATATTCATCCAGGGCGAAAATTCGATTCTTTATAGAGAGGATGTCCACTTCATATTGATCATAAAGCTGGAGAATCGCCCTGGGATGGGCAAGGGAGTGGAGAAAAAGGAAAAGCTTCCCGGAAGGAGAGAGCCAATTCCTGGCCTGATCGATGACGGGAAGGAGAAATTTTGTTCCGTCAGGGCCTCCGTCGTTGGCAAGGGGAAGACCTCCAGCTCGACACGGTTTTTGGGGAAGAATAGAGAGTAGGTTGTCAAAAGGACCTTTCCAGGGGACTCCCGAAAAGAGATCGGAGCATGACGTTTCCATTTTCAAGTTATGGGCTTTTCCATTTTTGATCACCAGTTGAATCGCTTCTTCATCGATGTCACTGGCGCAGACCCTACTGGCTCCGAGAACTCCCGCTTCGATCGATGCAAGCCCCGTTCCACATCCAATTTCCCAGGAGGATTTACCCGAGAATAGTTTCCGGTTTTTTCTCATGGCCTCGATGAAAGAGACGGTGGAATGATCCGCCTGGATTTCCCCCATCTTTATCTCTTCTTCCAATCCAACCTTGTGCGAGGGAGGGATCGATTTCCTTTGAGGATCGTGAGTGAGATCCTGGTGCGCACCCATCAGGGAGATGGAAAGGCTCCATTCCTTTTGGAGCCATTCTTGATACGGTTCAAATGCCATGCCTGTTCAAAATACGGGAATTCCGATCTGTTCAAAAGGAATAATCAGCTCTGTCCCGTTGGATCGAAACCGCGATCGTTCTTGCGGCGGGAAGGGCCTGGGGCTTTTTGATTTTGAGAGCAACCGATTGTACAAAATCATTCCGGAGGCATAGTTGGGCGACCTCTTCGGCAAAGCGTTCCACCAAATTATATTCAGTAACACTCCCCAGAGACCGGACTTCATCGGAAAGGGTTTGATAATCGACAGTATCCTTCAGGTCATCACTTTTTCCAGCGATCCGGGTATCCACGGCCAGCGTGATATCGAGGAAGAGAGGTTGATGGTTGGCCCGTTCTTCCGGTGTGATTCCAATTCGGGTTGGGACTTCAAGATCGATCACTTCTATCGCATCACGCATCGTAAAATGCCTCCTGGAAGGGATTAACGAACAAGGTCCATCCCTTTTTCTAACAGTGTTCTCATCGTCCCTGAAGAGAGTTTGTAAAGAACGGATTTCCCGACACGGCGATAACTGACGAGCTTTAATTGACGCAGAGCCCGTAATTGATGAGAAACGGCTGATTGAGATGGCCCCACCTTTCTCACAAGGTCGTTTACCGGACGTTCTTTCCGAAGAAGAGTAAGGATTCTTAACCGACTCGGATCCGAGAGAACCTGAAATGTTTCTGCAAGGGCAACCGATTTCTTATAAGAGAGTTCTTCTGTCATAAGGATGAATATATGAGCTCTTCCTCAAATCACCAATCAAAAGATCAGGAGGGTTGTTGTTGGGTCAGGCAGTGGATGGTGCCCAATCCCCATACGAGATCGACCGAATGAATTCCGACCACGGAGCGGTCCGGGAAACATTCCGACAGGATTCCCAATGCCTCACGATCATGAGGATCATTGAAGGTGGGAACAAGAACCGTCTCATTGGAAATATAAAAGTTGGCATAGCTTGCGGGAAGTCTGATTTCCTCAAAATAGAGAGGATTCGGCATGGGAAGTGGGATCACTTCCAGTCCGGAATGTTTCAGACGGTGGGCATTGTCCTGCAAAGGGCGGTAGTTTTCGTCTTTGGAATTCGATTCCTGGCAAAGAACCACAGAACCGGGGGAGACAAAACGGCAGAGGTCATCGACATGACCATGCGTATCGTCTCCGGCGATCCCCTTCCCCAACCAAAGGACAAGATCGATCCCGAGGACGTCAGAAAGAACCGATTCGATTTCCCAGCGGGAAACTCCGGGATTTCGAACCTGGTTGACTTGATCGAGCTGACACTCTTCTGTGGTAAGCAATATTCCTCTTCCATTCCCATCAATCGCCCCCCCCTCCAGAACGAACGGATGGTTTTTGTGGCGAACGGAAAGGATCTTCTTTTTAAGAGTTTTCGCAACTTTTGCGGGGATTCGATTATCTTTCTGGAAATCCGGATACCTCCCCCATCCGTTAAACCCAAAGTCGACGATCGAATTCTTTTTCCCCTTTTTGACAAAGAGGGGTCCAAAGTCCCTCGTCCAACTTCGGTTGGTTGGGAATCGGAAAAATTCCACACCGTCCAGGGGAACCCCCGCTTTCTTGAGATATTTTCGGGCGAGGAGTTCATGTTTTTTTGAATTGACCAGGATCCGTACGATTTCCCCGGGGACAAGGTTTCGGACGATTTCGGCATAAACCCAGTGGATCGCGCCGATTTTCCCAGGCCAGTCAGATCGGTTATGAGGCCACCCAATCCAGGTTGCTTCGTGGGGCTCCCATTCGGCAGGCATCCGAACCATCAGTCGAGGAACCTCTCTTCGATACCATGATAAGCATCAATCCGACGATCTCGAAGGAACGGCCAATTCCGGCGATGATCTTCGAGATGGGCCAGGTCTACTTCCGAAAGGAGGATTTCTTCGTTGTCCGACGAGCCTTTCGCGATCAACACTCCTTGCGGGTCCGAAAGAAAGGACGAACCCCAGAATTCGATTCCATTCGATTCTGGATCCAGTTTTTCCAGACCGATCCGATTGACCGCAGCCACATAGATCCCATTGGATATCGCGTGTCCCCGTTGAACGGTCGTCCAGGCTTCTCTTTGCGCCGTACCGTGATCTTCTTTTTCAGACGGGTGCCATCCAATCGCGGTGGGATAAAAGACGATGTTGGCCCCTCCGAGCGCAGCGAGTCGCGCGCCTTCGGGATACCATTGGTCCCAGCAGATGAGGGTAGCGATTTTTCCAACCCGGGTATCAAAGACGGGGAAGCCCAGATCCCCTGGAGTGAAATAGAATTTTTCGCAGTACGCGGGATCCTCCGGAATATGCATTTTCCGGTACACGCCCAAGAGTATTCCATCCGCATCGATCACAGCGGCGCTGTTATGGTAGAGCCCAGCGGCTCGTCGTTCAAAGAGCGGCACTACAAGGACGGTATTCGTCTGCTTCGCCACGTGACACATTTTTTCCGTTGTGGGTCCTGGAATGGCTTCGGCAAGATCAAAGTGTTTTGGATCTTCTTCCTGGCAGAAGTAAGGCGAGAGGAAGAGTTCCTGCAGGCAGACGATATCGGCCCCTTCTGTTGAGGCTTCTTGAATATGGTGAACTGCTTTTTCGAGATTCTCCTTCGGGTTGGTCCCCGAAGTCATCTGAATCAGCCCCACGGTGAAGTTATTCATCCCAGGCCTTCTCAACCATCTCCGCAATGAGATAAATGACGCCCATGCAGGGGACGTCCCGAAAAGGTCCTGGAATTATATTCATGTTGGGTACCATACATTTGCGGGTACTGGCTGGCCAGAATTTCCCCTATCCTTGACAATCATGGGGGGCACGGTACACTCCTTCCGTTCTTTGAAGTATTGACCTGTGGATGTCCGGAAGGACGGGGAGATATCTCCCCAGGGAAGGCCGTGAAATTCGGCCGCGGTCCCGCCGCTGTAACCGGTAACGAATCCCGCATGACGTCACTGTGTCCTCGACATGGGAAGGCGCGGGAGAAGGATGACCCGGAAGTCAGAATACCTGTCTGCAGGCGAATTGCTCCGGAAGAGAGCTCTCCAGGATCAACGGATGCAGATCTCCCATACCGGAGCTGGATCCGTTTTTTTTTAATACAAGGAGGGCTTCTCAGATGAAGCGCATGTACCCTACCCTGCTCGCCGCGATTCTTCTCATTGCGGGTTGTTACGGAGATGACAACGATCCTTCCCCTGTTTCAAATGCACCGGTCACCGAAATTTCGATGCCCCATGTTGGACCTTTTGGGGTCACGGTAAGTCCGGATGGAAAGTATGCCTTCGTCCCGATGTTCGGAGGTGGGTATGGGCCTCCTGACCAGCCAGGAAATACTCTTGCTATCATCGAGACGGCTACCGATATCGTTGTCAAGACTCTCACGGTGGGCCAACGTCCTGAAGATGTGGCCTTCACAGAAGATGGCTCTCGTGCTTACGTAACAAACTCAAACTCGGCAACTCTGAGCGTGATCCATGTTGGGACGATGACGGTAATCGATACCCTCTCCATCGGGACTCCCGTCGATTCGAATTATTACGGGACGTACCCCTACGGGATCTCTATCCGGAATGGAATAGCCTATGTTTTTACCAATTCATCACCACTGGGTTCTGATGATGGAATAATCATGGTCGATGTTGATCCGGCCTCCGGGACGTACCATCAGATTCTGCCAGGAATTTCCCACAAGGGTTTGTTCAGCCGGGGATCGTTCCGGGAAGGGACGACGGAACTGGTGGTACCGAGGGGCGCGGCCAATGGAGCCTTTACGGACAGCCCTGAACTTGCTATTTACGATTGTGATTCGGGAAATGTTACCGCTTCCGTTCCTCTCCAAGAGGCGGTTGCCCCTGCGTGGGGCTCACATGCTTTTGAAGATATTGCTATCACCCCGAATGGGAAATACGCCTACACCGCATTCTCAAAGTGGACCGGTGGATCCTCTACAGAGGTATTTGTTGTCGATCTGGAAACCCAAAAGATACATGACATCCTGAGGTACGACATTGGTGACGACTCGGTACATGGCATTGCGATGCGTCCAGATGGTCTCCTTGTCGGCTTTACAAGCTGGAATGTAGGAAAGGTCTTCTGGGTCTTCACTCCCACCAATACCATTGTTCGAGAGGATGCTGTCGGTTCCAATCCAAATGAAATCGCCTTCGCCTCCAACGGAACAAAAGCCTATGTGACCAATCAGGCTTCTCAAAATGTGAGCGTGATCCGCCTTCCGTCGAGTCACCAGTTACTTATGAATATGATCGACTCCGGTATCATGACCCAAACCGCTTCTGATGACCTTCTCTGGCGTGTGACCGAGCTTCAAAATGCGGTCCTCGCTGGAGATTCCAATGTGGTTCAAGTCTGGACCGATGATCTATCCATGAGGATTCGTTATCACTCGGAACAGGGGGCTTTTAGCGTAGGAGAGACGAAAGAGCTTTACCCTGTAAGTGCCTCGACAAACAGTCTTTCAACTCCTGTATCCCAAGGGGGAATACACGCAAATCTAGAATAAAGAAGATCGAAATTTGGACCGGTGGGGCTTCTCCCCCTCCGGTCCTTTTTATGGAATCTGCCCATGAATCGATTTCCCTGGCGAGTCCTGATGGCCCCCATGTGTGCCTGTTCCGACCTTCCCTTCCGGAAAATAGCGCGGAAGTTTGGTTGCGAGGTGGCCTATTGTGAAATGGTCCGTGATAAGCCGGTTCTCATGGGGAATGAACGTACCGAAGATATTCTGGCGACCGAACCGGGGGATGAACCTCTCGGAATACAGTTGGCCGGGAGAGATCCCGATCTTCTTGCTGAAGCGGCGCTCAAAGTGGAAGACCGGGGTGCGGCGGTGGTGGATATCAATCTGGGGTGTCCGGTCCCGAAAGTGGTTAATGACGGTTGTGGTGCCGCTCTGCTCAAGGAACCCCACCATGTCGGGACGATTCTGGAAGCGATGAAAAAGAAGGTCTCTATTCCGGTCACCATCAAAATGCGAACCGGATTTGACGAAGGCGATACCGATCGATTTCTTCAACTCGCGATGATCGCCGAACAGGCGGGTGCCGAAGCGATTACGGTTCATGGACGGACCCGGAAACAGATGTTTTCGGGATTGTCCAATTTCGAAGCGATTCGAAAAGTGAAAGAAAGTGTGTCCATTCCTGTAATCGGGAATGGAGATATCCGATCCGGGAAGGATGCGGCGAGGATGATCGCCGAAACAGGATGTGATGGGGTTATGGTCGCAAGAGGGGCCCTCGGGAATCCATGGATTTACCGGGAAATTGAGACCTATTTGGCGACCGGGGAAGAGCTTCCCCCTCCGACAATCGCCGAGCGTGCGGAGGTTCTCCGGGAACATTTTGAATATATCCTCGAATTTTACGGGGAAGAAAAGGCGTACTTTCGGGTTCGGAGGGTGATCCATTGGTTTATCAAAGGCGCCCCCAACGCATCGAAACTGAGGAACCGGGCGAGTTTTGTTACGAATTATGCAGAGTTCGAAAATCTGGTGCGGGAATTTGAAGAGACGGAGGCCCTTGTATGAATCGATTTCTCCCTTTGATTATTGTTTTATCCAGCGTGAGCGCGATCCAGGACCGACCGATGAACGACCGAATGGACGGGGTGTACGAACTCGTATCGAGTCGAACCGGAAATCAAAATTGGATCGCACCTAAATGGAAAGGGATGATGATCGTCAAAGAAGGACGATATAGCCGCGTATACCAGGAGAAAGCAGTGATTTCGGAAATCTCATACCACTCCAATGCAGGGTCGTTTTTGTATACCGGAAAACAATTAAATATGAATGTTCACTATTCCAATTATCGACCTTTGGTCGGTGTTTCGTTTGAGAATCAGGTCGTATGGAGCCCGGATCGAAAGCTCCTTACTCTGCATTCGAAGGGGAAAGAGAATAATTTCAAAGAAATCTGGAAGAGGGTGGAGAAATAGAATGAAAATTACAAAAGTAAAAAAAGAAACGATTCCCCAGTTGGTTGATTTGATGATCGGCCTCGCCGACTACGAAAAACTGCCCCGCCCTGACGCGGCCGCTGTTCGGAGAACCCGAAAAGCTCTCCTCGCGGAAAACCCTTCTGTTTATGCGATGCTCGCTTGGGATGGGAAGAAACCGGTTGGATATGCCATGTACTTCTATACATTCAGCTCTTTTCTGGCTCGCCCTTCTTTCTATCTGGAGGATCTTTTTGTCCTTCCCGAATATCGGGCACACGGATACGGGAAGGCACTTTTTGAAAAATGTGTCCAAACCGGAAAGACAAAAGGGTGTGGGCGGATGGAATGGTGTGTTCTCGATTGGAATGAGCCGGCACACAAGTTCTATAAGAAAGCGGGAGCTCGAAAGCTCAACGAGTGGGAATATTACCGTTTAAAACTTCGAGACGACGCTTTTTAGTTTCTCCTGGGAGGGGTCAAGTCATCAGGGAAATTATCGATCGCTTCCTGGTAGATCACAGACGCCCCCGCTCGGACCGCCATCCCGATCGTTTCTTTAATTTCGGCATCGGTTGCTCCCGCTTCTCGTGCATGCTTGACTCTCCATTTCGCACAGTACCCGTTTCCGGCAGCCAAATGGGTGGCCATGGCGACAAGGTGGAGTGTTTTTTTGTCGAGATTACCCGATTCATATTTCCAGCCGACGATTTCCTGTTCGGACATGAGCTTCTCCTTTTCTTATCCCGTATTTTGAAGACCGCGGGCAATTCCCCGTACGGTGGTGAAGAGCGCTTCTTCCAGAGCTTGATCTTCCCGACCCCCTTCCCTCCATTTTTTCAAGAGTTCGATCTGAACGAAACTCATCGGGTCCACATAGGGATTCCGAACCCGGATTGTTCTCTGGAGAACCGGTTCTCTGTCGAGCAACTCGTTGCATTCCCGGATCTGACAGACCTGGGTTTTTGTTCTTTGGTACTCTTCGTGGATCATATCCCAGAGCCGTATGCTCTTCGAGCCAGCCAACCTGGCATAACGGGACGCGATCGGCATGTCCGCCTTGGCAAGCACCATTTCGAGATCGGAGATTAGATTGGAAAAGAAAGGCCATTCCTGAATCATTTTTCGAAGGACTTTACGGTCTTTAATATTTTCCAGCGCCGTTCCTGTTCCGTACCAACCCGGCAGAAGAAACCGGCTTTGGGTCCAGGCGAATACCCAGGGTATGGCACGCAGGTTGGAAATCTCCGTTCCCGATTTTCTCGAGGGAGGTCTCGATCCGATTCGAAGTCGTTCAATAACATCGATCGGGGTTGCCGCACGAAAGAATTCCGGGAATTCTGGATCACCGTAGACAAGGTCCTGGAAGGCTCCTTTTGCGGTGGATGAAATTTCGTCCATCCTCTCCGACCAGTCAGGATGAGCGTTGTAGGACGGGCCTCCACCGAGCATCATTTTGACAACCGCACCTCCCATGAGTTCGGTTGTTCGTAATGCGAGATCACGAAGTCCATATTTTGCATGAATAATTTCCCCTTGTTCGGTCAACCGGATTCTTCCGGTCACACTTTGGGGCGGGCTTGCCAGGATCGCTTCCCGGGGCTTTCCTCCTCCCCGGCTTACGGTTCCCCCCCGGCCATGAAAAAAGGTGATCGGGATCGAAAGGCCGCTTAATTTTTCCTGGGCCCGAAATAGATTCCAACGGGAAGCGGCGACGCCCCCATCTTTGCTCGAATCAGAATATCCGAGCATGACAATCTGCCTTCCTCCCCGCGTTTGGATATGATGGTGGTACTTTTCCTCCCGGAAGAGTTGCTCCATCGTTTCGGGGGCCCTTTCCAGGTCTTCCACAGTTTCGAACAGCGGCGCGATATCGATCGGAACAGGTTCTTTCATGCCGGCTTTTTTGGCAAGGGTGAGGACGGAAAGGACATCCTCTTTTGTCCGGGTCATGCTGATGATGTAGGGGCCGATCACGTCCGGTCCATATTGTTGTTGCGCCCATTGTATCGTTCGAAACACTTCCAATGTGCGTTTTGAATGAGGGGCCTCCGGGTTTTTGAGCGTTTCCTGATGCATCGTGGAATCCTGACGAATGTCGAGAGTCGCCAGGTGAAAGCCAAAGGTTTCGGCTTGTCGAAGGAAGCGGCGGATTTGTCGATACCCCGCATTTCCTTCAAGACTTTCCGAGAGGAGATGGATATCCCCGACAAATTCGGCCGGACCCTTGTAGGTCTCCGATCGAAGCCGATGGGCCATAAAAATAATCATCAGGCGATACGGCATGTGGTGGTATCGATCCGGAATGGAGGCGTACATATCAGGATATTGCTCCTGGTAATAGTGCACCCGGTCTATAATTCCCGGGGAGAACCGGGATCTTCCTTCGGAATGCGAAAGTCTCTCCTCCAGGGATTTCATCTCCTCCAGGTATCGGTTCAAAATGACTTCTCTTTGCCTTCGCAAAACGGATCGAATGGTGTCCGGTCCGACATTTGGATTCCCATCCATGTCTCCCCCCACCCAGGATCCAAACCGGAGGAGTCCGGAAGGAAGATCTTCTTCCCGTCCTTTCCCAAAGACCTTCTGCAACGCTTCGGCAATGGATTCATAGAATTCAGGAACCATGTCGACCACGACATCCGCTATCGAAAGGATGACATATTCCGCTTCTTCCACCACTCGGGGAGCGGAAGGGAGTTGTTCTGTGGTTTGCCAGGTGATGGAGATCTCCTCTCGGAGTTGTTCCAGGAAGGCTTCTGGAACGTGTCCTTCTCTCTCCGGGCCATGGATAAGCATATTCGCAATTTTACGTTCTTTCGATAGAAGGACCGGTCGGATTGATTCTGTGGGATGGGCGGTAAATATGGATTCGATCCGGACCTGGCCGAGAGCGTGAATCAGTTCTTCATAGGAGACCCCCGTCTCTTTCAACGAAGAAAATACGGAGAGAAAATTCCCCGGCTGTAATCCCTTCTCTTTTAAAATTCGGGTATTGCGGCGGCGAACCCGGTGGACTCGCTCGGCGATATTCACCAGTCCAAAATAGGCCGAGAAAGCTCTCACGAGTTCACTTGCCGTCCCTGAGTCGAGAGTGGTCAGTTGGTCCATGAGACGGTCCCCTGCATCGGGATCCCCTTCCCGGCTCAACCGGGAAACGAGGCGGGCCGCTTCGACCTTTTCGTAGAGATTATTCCTTCCCTGATCTTTGAGGACATCGCCGAGAATCGCGCCAAGAGTACGAACATCATTTCTCAGCGGAATATCTTTGGGTGGAAAGTGAACGGGTTTCTTCACCTGATCAGAATACCTCTTCGCGGGTGGTATCGTCCAATTTATCGGAGCCCCGAAAGCCAGGTCATGTATTCCCCAAGGATCCTGTCAGGTTCGGCGAGGGTTTTGGGGTTGTAACGGATGTTCCGGAGTGAGTCGGCTTCCTGCTTGAAGAAGAGTCGGGTGAAAAATCTTCGAAGAGGAAGCCTCCAGGGAGTATTTCCCAGGACAAGAATATCGGTCACACTTCGGTTTCTTGATGTGGGTTGACTTGAGATCAACATCTGGTTTTATTCTTCTGCAGTCCGAAGACGGTCACGATTTATCAGGATGCCCATTGGTGGACGGTCTGTGCAAATGCCTGGGATTTGCAACATTTCTGGCATGTTCACAATCGGGTTCCGCGCGAGACTCCGGTATACGATTATCCGGAGCCGTATGTGGCCAACGTAATCTTTAAATCAAAGGTGGCGGGTAAAAACCTCGCAGACCGTTTCATGCGGTGGGTCAGTGGCGTGGATGTCGATCTCGAACTGACCACCTATTGTGGGAATCTGATGTTGTCGGTCTCCAAATTTGGGGATGTTCATAATTACATGATGTCCTTCAATGAACAGACTGGAGAACAGGCTTCCGTTACCCATATCCTCTTTTTCTCAGAGGGGGCAAAGCGGAGTTGGTTCTGGCGTTTCGGGCGGACCCTGCGCATGATTATTCAGGCGATCATTTCGAAAAGCTTCTTTCAGTGGGAATCGGATACCTTGAAAGATGTGGATTACAACACCCGAACACTACATCCGAATGACCGGGACCTGAAACGGGTTCTGGAATGGCTGGAAAAGGTGACCAACGAACCTCCTCTCCGGGATGACGCGACGCAAGAGACCCTCTCGGTATGAATAATGTCGGGCACCCGGACTATTTCCGGGCCCTGGAAAATCCCCTTCCCCATCAAAGGGCGTAGAATCTCTACTTCAGCTCCATTCTCGTAGGTTTTCCCCGGTTGTTCCCAGGCATCAGGATACGTTTCCCCGTCATTTCGCAAAAGAATCGGTTTCGAATCTATCTATTTTTCCCAGAAAGCGAATCGTGGTCTCTCATGGAAGGGTAGAAACTGAAAGGAGCTTGTTATGTTGAAAGAGTACAAAAGAAAAACCGTAAAAGGCCTCCCCATGCTTGCCCTCATTTTGGGAATGATCCTCCTCTCCGGAGGAGCTTTTATCATGGGTGCCCGATTCAATTTTGTTCCCCTCATGGTCCCCTCTGCCTTGGTCGGAGGAATTACCATAATATTTCTGTTCGGGTTATTTACGGTTCAACCGAATGAATCGAAGGTTCTCACTCTTTTTGGGAAATATGCAGGAACCGTTGAAAAGAGTGGATTGCAGTGGGCCAATCCCTTTTTTATCAAGAGCACCGTCTCCAAGCGGGTCCGAAATTTTGAAACAGACAAATTAAAGGTGAATGATCAATCGGCCAGTCCGATCGAAATTGCGGCCGTGGTTGTCTGGAAGGTGGTCGATACCGCAGAAGCGATGTTCGAAGTCGATAATTTCACAAATTTTGTGCATGTACAAAGCGAAGCGGCCCTGCGGAACCTTGCGACGCGGTACGCGTACGACTCTCACGAAGTGGGTGAAAAGTCACTCCGGGCGAACACAGAAGAGATCGCTACCATGCTTCAAGGGGAGATACAGTCCCGCCTGGAAGAGGCTGGCGTCGAGGTTCTCGAGGCTAGAATCAGCCATCTCGCATACGCCCCAGAAATCGCAAGCGCCATGCTTCGGAGACAACAGGCGAGTGCAGTGATTGCGGCACGGCAGCTGATCGTGCAGGGCGCTGTCGGTATGGTGGAGGAGGCTCTCGAATCCCTAGGAAAGAAGGAAATTGTAGATCTCGATAACGATAAGAAAGCGGCGATGGTAAGCAATCTTCTGGTCGTTCTTTGTGGCGAACAGGAAGCGAGACCCGTTTTGAATACAGGCCATTAATTAGGAAATCGTCGGGTCTACCGGGTTGGATACAGGGGCTTTTTCCCTGTATCCCCCCGGCTACACGCCCCCTCGATTTTCGTGTATAAGCGAATTTGCATGCCTATTGCTCTGTATCCATTAGATATTTGATACAGGAGGTCATTATGAATATTGCGATTGCATTCGTTTTCATGAATATGGTTTGGGGCGTCGATCCTCTCCCAACAAAACCGGGGGCAACTTGGACTTTTGAAAAGTCGGATAAGGGAAAGATCATTCAGGAAAAATGGGAGGTGGTCGCTCTCCCGGAAAACTTTTCGGGACAGATATTTGAAGAATCGGAAAAAGGCGAGATGGCGCCCCCCCGAACCCTCGAAGTCACCGCGAAAACCACCGGGATCGTTGGAATCAATGTTGATGGGAAACTTCGTTTTTTGATCAGAACTCTTCCCGACCAACAACGACTCTATATGACTCCAGGATGGGGGCAAAATTTCTTTACCATCCTTTTTGTCATTCCCCATGAACTTCAGAACGGGACCTCTTGGACATCTTTTCGGGGGCGATTTTCGTGTGGGGTGCTCATTGAAGAGTTCAAGGGGAAGACCTCCCGTATGACCTGGGATTCCCTTCCCGGAAAAGACGGTTTTCGGCTTTCCTGGAAAAAAGGGGCTGAATCCGGGACTCTCGATATCGTTCCCGGCATCGGAATTGTAGGGATGGATCTTGATGTTTCTTTCGAAAGATGGAAGAAGAAGCGGGTTGAGTAGTTTTTGTCCTTAATCCCCGATTTGTTTTATAAGGAAATCAACCGCGGATCGAAACGTGGGGTCCCCCTTCCCTTTGTGTTCGATAAGGATATCGGGTTGGATCCCCTTCCCTTCAAAGGGGATTCCTTCTGCATCCATGGCGATCCATCGGGAAAACCATACTTTTGTTCCGTTGGGAAGGGTAACCGCTTGAGGGTTTCCACTCGCCCCTCGAGTCGGTTGTCCCAGAAGCGTGGCATGGGGAAAAGAGCGGAACATAAGTGCCATCCCTTCTCCGCTACTGACACAAGCTTGTCCAATGAGAACGACGACAGGCCGGGTAAACGATTTTTTATCCCGGGGGGAGATCGTTCGGTTGACCGGGGTTGTAAAAGAATTGTGCGACTCACCCGAACGGTATTTTGCTTTTGCATAGATTCGTTTTTTGTCACAAAAATAGCGGGCGAGGCGGGATCCATTCCCTTCATATCCGCCTCCGTTGGCTCTTAGATCGACAATAAATCCGGACAGATCCATTCGAGCGGTAATCTCCGTTTCCAGTTCCTTGAAAACCCTTTCCGGACCCACGAGGGAGCCGACCGCAATGTACCCAAACCCCTCTTTTGTTTTTCCTACGAGACTGTTTCTTCCGACCTGTTTTCCTTCAGCCAGGTCCTTTGCCACGGAATGGAAATCATAATTATGTTTTGTGGGAGGCCTGAATACGGGAATCTTTTTCTCCCCCGGAGGAAGAATCCATATGTGGCCATCCTTCAATTCGGCAAGCATCGGCTTTATTTGATCTGCAAAAGGGGCTTCTTTGTTTCTGTACCGGGTTACGATTTCCTGCCACTGAACCTGTTTGTGCTGAAAGTAACTGTAGTAGAGATCCATATTCCGGGCGAGGACGTCAAAACTATCTTCTCGTCTGAGATTCTGGATTTCGATCTCTTTGACATCCAATTGTCCCGTTATAGAGAGAAAAAGGATCAATTCGATTCGAGAGGCGTTCCCTGTTCTGGATGTAATCAATTCTCCCGAACTCCAGGTCTTCGAAGAAAGTGTGCGGTAGTCTGCCCCGATCATATGACCCGACGAGTCAAAAGTGCGGACAGAGATGAAATGGTTTGGAAACTGGTTTCCCTCTTGTTTCAAGCCGGACGTCCTGAATCGGTAGGCAATCCGAGCAAATTGATCCGGAGGAAGATTGATATCCTGGCTTACGGCAGACCAGGTCCCGGTTTTTTCCGATCCCCAAAGAGAAATCCCTCCGTCTTTTCCGGGACCGAGTTGCGACGGCTGGGATCCGCTGCTGTTGGTGGCCCCCACGGTGATGGACCACCCTGTGGGAGCCCCCTGGTTCCAATCATGGAAAGAACCATTTGTGATTCCTGGATCTTGCAGAAAAAGGGCGAGAAACAGTGCCATCATGGGATTCTTCCTACCCGATTAAATATGGTTATTCAGAGGGTGAAAATAATTGATCTAATTTATCCATGACATGATCGACGGTGATCGATTCCATCGCCCGTTCCGTTTTTACCCGGGTTCCCCACCGGACTTTCCCCGTTTCCAATCCGAATGATTCCCGGACCATCATCGGGTAATGATTCACCGTATGATCCAGACTTAAATACGGTCCAGACCTTAATGGGTTACTCGTGGCGTAAAGGCCGATCACGGGGGTTCCGACCGCCGTCGCCATATGGGCCGGTCCCGTATCAGGGGCGACCATCGCGGAGGCTCTGTCGAGGAGGGCGAGTAGTTGTTTCAGGTCGGTTTTCCCCACTAAGTTAAGGAGGTCTGTTTTTGAATGATCGATAATTTTCTCTGCGAGTTCATTTTCCGCAGAAGAAGGTCCTCCTGTGAGCACAACTTGCAGCTGATGTTTTTGGCTCGCTCGATCCGCCAATTCCGCATACCGGGTAGAAATCCAATTCCGGATCGGATGGCTCGCAGAGGGGTTGATTGCCAGAATGGTTTTTCCCGCCGGGAACATTTGTTCAATAAATCTTTTCGCATCCGAAGGAATCGGAAGATCCCAGATCAACTCTTTTTCAGGGAGGCCTACGGTCTTGATAAATTCGAAAAAACTGTCCAGGACATGTTGTTCCGGTTTCGAGGGAATTTTGTGCGTGGTAAAGATCCACTGACCGTCCCGGGCTCTCAATTTGTCGTATCCAATTTTGATGGGGGCGTTGATACAAAAATTTGCGATCGTAGCTCGGGCCGCCACCTGCATATTGAGAAGAACATCAAAAGTGCGCCCTTCCAGAGCACGGTATAAATTGATCAGGGTTCCCAATTTCCGTTTTTTATCAAAGCAAATGAATTCAACGCCGGGTATATCTCCCACGAGGGAGGCTTCATTCTTTCCCACGATCCATGTGATGGTCGTGTCCGGCCAATGTTTTTGGAGGGTACGCACGACCGGAACCACATGAGTACAATCTCCAATGGCGGATAATCGGAGGATACAAATGGATTTCGGAGGGCGAGCCAGAGGCAGGTTCGGCTTCATACTGTTTCTATATATTTCGTACGATCATAGATAAAGATATTTTCATCACTTTTTCTTATATGTGGTCTTCCTTTCTTCCCCCATGGGAAGCCCCATGCTCCAAAGGGTGGAGGGAAACATCCGGTTGGATCCCCCAATTGAGGTGTCATATCGGTTTCCCATAAGATCCCTTCCAGTATAACGGGTTCTCCAGGAATGTCGAAAATGAGCTGCCTATTTCTAACTTTCTCGATTACAATTTTAGCTGGTTTCGTTTTCCTACATCGGGAGCCTTTCCATGGGAGAGGGATCCAAAAGTTCCGAAATTATTCTTGAAATCTTGACCGGTCCGAACCGGGGGAAGAAGGTCCGTGTCCAGGGGGATGTTATTCGGATTGGATCCCATCCAGATAGTGATGTAGTGTTTGGCGGACTGGATTCGGACCGGGTGGCCTTGGTTCATGCGAAAATATCGAACGCCTCGGGACGTTTTATCCTTTATGACAACGAGGACGAATTTGCCACCTATCATAATGACAAACGGGTTGATCAGGCGGACCTTGAATCGGGTGATATTCTTCAATTTGGAAACGATGGCCCGATGGTTCGATTCCGAGTTGTCGGGGATACCGCTTCTCTGGAGGAAACAAAGGTCTGGAGAAAGCCGGAAGGAATTCCCTTTCTTCCCCGGTTTGATTCGATCTCAGAAGGAATCGCTTTTGGCGAGGCAGAAGAATTCGATTTAGATCGAACCACTCCCACCACGATCGGACGCGATCCTTCGAACCAAATTGTCCTCAATCATCCTCAAGTCTCTCTTTTCCATTCGGAACTACATTTTGATGGGGCCGATTTTGTTTTTGAAGATCAGAAAAGTCTCAACGGGAGTTTTCTGGGCCGAGATCGGATTCACACCCGGGTTCTTCAATCCGAAGACGCGATCCGGATTGGGCCCTATCTCCTGGCGTATTCGGATGGCCGAATCTTTATTTATGATGAACGAAGAAAAGCGCAGGTAGAGGCCCAGCATCTGGTTCACGATGTCCGGGGAGGCCGTATTCGCCTTCTGGATGATATTACCTTTCAAATCAAACCGGGAGAGTTGGTCGGCGTGCTCGGTCCCAGTGGGGCCGGGAAATCAACGTTACTGGGATGTCTCTCCGGAATGAAGAATGCGGATGGAGGGAAAGTTCGGATCAATCGACTCGATGTAGCGACCAATTACGAGTATTTGAAACAGAATATCGGATACGTTCCCCAGGATGACATCATTCACCTGCAACTGACGCCCCAGAAAACCTTCGAATATGTTTCCCGTTTACGCCTCCCCAAGGACACTTCTTTTGAGGAACGCCGCTCTCGAATTGAAAAGACCCTCTCTCTTCTCGAGTTGGCGGGAAGACGGGATCTTCCGATCCATAAACTTTCGGGGGGGCAACGGAAAAGAGTTTCCTTGGGGGTAGAACTTCTAACGGAACCCAACTTGATTTTTCTTGATGAACCTACATCAGGTCTCGATCCGGCTCTCGAATCGAAAATGATGGTCCTTTTCAAAGAATTGGCGCAGGAAGGAAAGACGCTTATCGTAACGACGCATCTGATGGATAATGTAGATCTTTTCGATAAGTTGGTCATTCTTGTTCGCGGGAAACTGGTCTTTTTTGGTACCCCCTCGGAAGCGAAAAAATATTTTGAGATCGATGATCTTCGAGGGCTTTTTACAGAGCTCACGTACCGCTCCCCGGAGGTTTGGTCCGAAACGTATCGAAAATCGGATGAATACCACCTGCATGTGGCCCCCGTATTAAACGAACAGGATACGGAAAAGCGAAAAAGGGCGAGTGCTATTCACCGCAAAATTGTTCGGAGTCGCAGTCGGTCCGGAGGTCTGTTTGGGGGGATCCGGCAATGGATGGTTTTAACCCGGAGATATGCTGAGATTTCCATTCGCGACCGGAAAAACATGAGTATTCTCCTGATACAGGCCCCCATCATCGCTTTCTTTATCGTTTTGGCGATGAAGAATACCCCTTCCACCCTTTTTATGTTGAGCCTTTCGGCCCTCTGGTTTGGGACGAGCAATTCGGCAAAAGAGATCGTAAAGGAACTTTCCATCTATCGCCGGGAACGGATGGTCAATCTGGGACTCTTTCCTTATGTGATTTCGAAGGTGTGTGTCTTATTTTCGATATCGGTTCTCCAATGCACATTTCTATTCTTGATCGTTCATCTTCTCAATCCTTTGGAGGGAAATGTATTCTATCTGTATGGCGGGGTTCTGATCAGCGCTTTGGTGGGTCTTCTTTTGGGCCTGTTCATTTCATCCCTCGTTGATTCTACAGATAAGGCCTCTTCCATTGTGCCCCTCGTCTTGATTCCTCAAGTTCTGTTCGCCGGGGCGTTTACCCCTCTTCTCGGCGTAGCGGCTTGGGTAAGTTTATCGATGCCAAGCCGGTGGACTTATGACCTTATGAAACGGATTGTAATGGAAACCCACCAGGAGGCGATTCCTCCCCTCGTTGATTTTCGACAGAAGGACATTGCAGAAGAAGAACTGAACAAGATCTCGGATGAATCTACCGTTGCTCTTATGGAGATTGATCAGCACGTCAATTCCTTTTCTCGATCCCAACAACGGGTTCAATCGGTCTGGGATCGTATGGATTTGGAGGTGAAAGAACTGGAAGGTCAACAGAAGCGCCTTCGAAAAATTCAGGAAGATCTTCGACAAGAATTTGGGTCTCTCGTCGACGATCAAAAGTTGGCCCGAAAAGCATTGGAGCGGCAGAAGGAGATCGCACGATTGCTTTATGATGAGGTGATCGAACTCAGGGATTCTCTCGGTCCGAAACCGGATTCCGGCCCGCTTTTGGATAAAATGCGACCGGAGTGGTTGACCGATAAACGTTCTCAGTTGAAGGAAGTGGTCGAAGCTTATCAGATTCTTCATGATATGATCATTCAGTTCACCTCTACCCGGGAACGATTGGAATCCCATCTTGCAGAAATTGAGAAGAGAGCCAAAGCGGCGACCAAATCCGGAAGGATCTTGTCCGATGGAAAAGAGGAGATCGAATCGGAAGTTGCTTTCCTGAAAGATGTGGTTCAACAGGTTCTTTTGCTCGAGGAACAATTCAAACGCAATAGTGATCAAATCCGGGCCGTACAAGGAGACTTGACGGAAAATATTAAAGCGGGACGTTTTGTCTTTTTGTATGAGGGCGATTCTCTTCGAAAGGATCTTCTTGTCCTGGGCGGGTTCTGTCTCTTTTTCTTCCTCGCGGTACTTTGGTTCCAAGGGCGGCGAGATCGCCGAGAGTAATTCGATCTATTATTCTTTTGCTGCTTTTACCGCTCGGATGGCATTGATGAGCCCCATTCCTGTTTTTGAATCCTTCCCCTTTTCTCCCAGATCCTGGCAACTATTTTCGAGGATCGATTTTACTTTCCAGGATGGGATCTCCGGATTGGCCGATAGAACCAGCGCCGCGACTCCCGCGATATGGGGACTGCTAAAGGAGTTCCCTTTTATATTTCGATTCGGATCAAGATACGCCTTTTTTCCGGAGGCCAAAATCGGATACCCCGGTCCTGGAAAAGCGGACAGATCCGGTTTTATCAGTCCTTTTGGAAGAGGGAAATCGTTGTAAAAGGGAACGGAACTCCATTCCACGGGACCCAGGCTGACAAAATCAGGAAGGGAACTGTTTCGGTTAATTCCTCCCACACAGATCACACTTGGGATTCCCTCGGGGATTCGGATTTGGACCGGTATCTTGGCTGACTTTTGGAAATTTCCCGCCCCCGAAATAAGAACGAGTCCTGCGCAGGTAGCCTGGTCGGCCATACGTCTCCAAAGTCCCCGAAGGGCCCCAAGATTTGGGATGCTGAAACTCATGTTGACGATATCCGCGCCATTTTCGAGAGCGTATTGCCACGCAAGGGCCGTTGCAAGGGTCCCTCCCCCTTTCAGGGGCATGATTTTCGCCCGGGGGGCGACTCCGGTGATCGTCCCGCTTGTCCCGTCCCCTGCTACGATTCCAGAGGTGACGGTTCCATGTTCCATTCCCCGTTTGTTTGGTGCCGCCGTGATAACGGCGGAATGGTTCCCAAAATCATATCCATATAGGTCATCTATAACTCCATTCTGGTCATCATCCTTTCCGTTATTGGGAATCTCATTCTGATTCGTCCAGATGTTCTGTTGTAGATCTGGATGGGTATACCGAACACCTGAATCGAGCATCGCGACGACAATTCCTTCTCCGGTATTCTCTTTCCAGACTTCGGGGGCTCCTATTTCCCTTAAATTCCAGGGGATTTTTTTTCCTTCTGTGGTAAAGGGGGTGGTTTCGGTCGGGGGGAGAATGGGTTTCAATTTCCCTCTGGGGGGGCCTGTCCGGATACGGGATCCGGGGTAAATATAGGCTACCTCAGGAAGGGCGGCTGCGACACGAATCTGCTCTGACGAGAGTCGTACCGCAATCGCATTGACCAACCATAGTTTCGATACCGGGGAAGGATTATCGAGAGCTTCTACTATCTTTTTTTGATCCTGGGTGGCGAGTTCCTTTAGTTTTCCAATGATTTCCGTTCTCAGTTCGGACCGCTTTCTCTGCTCATTATTTTTACAGAAGGCAAGAAATCCGGCATGCCCTTCCAACAACTGTGAACGCCCAAGAAGAATCACGTTCTGTTGGGCGGTTGTGGCCAATTTTGCCTCCACCCGCGGATCGATCTTTTCCTCCATATTTGTTTGGAGGAGAAAGACGAGGAGTAGGATTATTTGCATGGATCGTTTTTACTCCATTCTCCGGATCGACTCAAGTTCTCTTCCTTACTTGGAGTCTCGATTTCCATATTATCCAAACCCATTCCATTGGCCCAGAGGTGGGGACCCCAGCCAAGCCAGGGGGAGAGAGAGAGTTATGGATAGGTTATTTCAAATGTTTCGACCTGGACCTGGGGGGCGGATCCGGTTGATTCCGATTTCATGCTCCAGGCGACCCACAGACGGTCGCCCTGCCACGCGATCGTGGGGTGAATGTGGCCAAAGCCGGTTTCACCAAGTTTGATCTCATCCACTTCCATCAAGTTTTCGTCCAGCACCACCAGATAGGCATCAAAGGGGTTCGTTTCCGGGTTTCCGACGGTTCCTGCTGGGGCGGCGCAGTGGGCGACAAAAGTGTACCCATTGATCTGTGCATACCCGGTCGGAAAGGTCCGTTCGCGTTCTTCCGAAGGGAAATATCCTACAAGGCTTGATGTGAAATTGGCATCAAACCCGGAAAGAGTTAATCCACCGTCGGTTCCCATGAGGTAAGAGAGAAGAGCTATTTCTCCTTCATGTACCAGGAGGCTGTTTCCGATATCACTGAAATCACCCGACAAACTCCACGTATCCAGGATGTTTCCCTCAAGGTCGAGTTCCCGGATTTTTGGGCCATTTCCCATGGCGCCGGTGCTGACCAGAAGTCGGTTGTCTTCCCAGAGAAGGCAATGGTCAGGGAAATTGTCGACGGTGAAATCAGCTTGATTTGCCACGATAGGAGTTCGCAGGACCTCCTCCCCGTCCAGAGTGTACCGTGCCAGCATCAGGGACTGATCCGTTGCGTACTGTTCCGAGGGGCCACCTGAATTGGTGGCGTTGGGATCATAATTGAGTGTCTGATAAATAAGGACCAGTTCGTTGTTGATGATCGCGGCTCTATGGTCGGCCGGTTCCCCGTACGTTTCATCAATCCAGGTGATGTCGAAACGGTCCCGTTCGGTGAAATCCGGGTCATAGAGATACGCCTGGTGCTTGATGGTCTTGTTTCCATCACTCCGGGGTTGTACCACCGCCAGGAGGAGTTTTCCCTCTTCGGTTACAAAGATCTCCGGACGATGAGTCCCCACTTCCATCTGGAACGTATCCAGGTGGGAGAGGACCGGTATTCCTTCAGAGGAGGGGGTTGGAACGCTAGAATCCTCTGTATTGTTTTGGGTCGATTCTCCAGAACCGCAACCGGAAATAGAGAACGCCAGAACGAGGACTAATGTGAAACCGAGGGGTCCTTTACACATGATTCCATCTCCAAACTCTTCTTTCAATCCGTAGCCAGTCACCCTGCTGACGTCTACGAGAGAACTGATTTTGGAGGGATGTGTCGGAAATAATGGATGTTATACGGTGGATTCCGCGGATACTTTTGCATCAATGCCCGATTTTGCCGAATGAACGAACAGGACCCACAAAGGGAGCCCGATGATCAAACCGGCAAGCAAGCCACCGAGCAGATCGATCAGAGGGGCGCTTGCTGTGAGGGTTTCAAAGGCGCTCCACCAAAGTTTATGAACACTTTGAGAAAAAGAAGTTGGGTACAAGATCCAAATGGCCGAGATTGCAAACCAGATCGTACCATTGGAACCTCGAGCACGTGCGACGAGGGGAACGGAGACGAGAAACGCGGCACACGCAATAAACCAGGCGAGAATCCACAATTTCCGGAAGGACAGCGGGCCTTCGCCGCCAAAATCCCCCACACCGGTTCCTATCAGGATTTTTGTCCATTCTCTACTCCCGTTTTTGGAACGCTCTCCTTAGAAACTTCTTCTGAATTCCAAGGGGGGGGAACGTTCGACCCACAGATACCTAAGTGCAGTAAGTGGGGCTCCGTCTAAAAGAAATTTATTTTTTTGATCCCGGCGTGAGATCTTTCACCCGCTCCAGGAAAGTGTCATTTCTTAAAGGACACTCCTGTCGATGTTTGATGTAGGTATACGCGATAACAAATCCACCAAATTCCTGTGATTTCCAGTTAGGGAGATTATTTTCCTCGATCCATTTGATCTTTCTGGGATCATTGGTCCATCCAACCATCTGGCGGCATATATTGGATTCTTTGGCCCCTTTCCTTCGCTTCTTTTTGAGTAGTTTCCTCATGAGATCGCATACTTCATTTGGATCGTTGGGATCGATTACGGGGGGCTTTACGACCGTGGTTCCCCCTTTATGACAAGGGCAGACGCATTTATCACATATTGGGTCAGGAGGAAGATCCTTGTTCGATTTCTTTTTCGGTTTTCCTTTGGAATACGTGATATGGACCGGCCACCCTTCCAACTCTCCCCCGGTTTTTTCCAGGACGATATCTCCGGTCTTTTTCGAATCGACCGAAACGACCAGGTGATATTTATTGCCAATTCCCCCGATCGAAACCCATTTTACCCCGGGAATGGCAAGAAGCGACTTCTCGTGTTTGAATTTCGCTTCCCAGATCGAAAGTTTTTCGTCTTGGGCCGCCTCCGGTGTGAGAAAAGATCCGAGGATGAAAAGCAGAAGGGTCATTCGAAATCCTCCGACATGTATGATCCAAACCCCGCGCTTCTGTTCCCATGATGAGGGCTCATGGGTTCTTTTTCAAGAACGACTTTCCTTGTTTAGGAGGGGCCACGGGAAGGGGTGCCCTTCCCGTGACCTTGCTGGGGGCGACCAGCGTAAAAAATTTCGTCTCGCTCATTCTTCCTTTCAGAGAGCCTTTCGGGACGACCGTTCTGAAGAATTGTGGGAATAATTATTATTTGTTCGATACTTCCTTACGTCAAAAATGGAAAATCCTACCGATAAAATTTGAACCCAAGGAAAATGATAGATGTGATATAGTTCGACAAACGTTTTCCGGGGTGGGAGGTGGTATTGATGGAAAAGCAATCAACAACTTCAAAATGGAAACGTCGAGTCCTCTCGATTCCGCTTCTCTTTCTCTTCAGTACCCTTTTGCTTTCCGGGGCCCCCATTTTCCTTCTTTTGTCTCTTCTTACCGATTTAATCCGGTCCCGAAAGTGGCCGACGACCCGTTGCTTCCTGTACATCCTTCTTTTTGTCTCTTGTGAGGTGATTGGGGTTCTTGTTGCCACCTGGGGATGGATCATCTGCCGTTCGCGGGAAGATCTGCTCGCATTCACGGTTCGTCTTCAGATCTGGTGGACCGGGGTCCTCTACGGTGGATTGTTGCGTATCTTTTCCATGAAGGTCGATCTTGAGGGGGATGACTGTCTCAAAATGGGGCCGATGCTTGTATTTCCCCGCCATATCAGCGCCGCCGATACGATCATCCCTTCTGGATTGATTCTCCGGCCGCATAAAATTCATCTTCGATATGTCATGAAAGCCGAACTTCTTTGGGACCCTTGTCTCGACATTGCCTGCAACCGTCTTCCGAATCTTTTTATAAAACGGACGAGTGAGAAACGGGATGAGAATCTGGCAGGGATTCGGTCGATCGCCCGGGACCTCTCCGAAAAGGAAGGGGTTTTGTTTTATCCGGAAGGGACTCGATTTACGCCATCCAAACTTAACCAGGTCCGGGAAAAGCTTTCTTCAGGAAGTCCCGATCATCTTGTCGAGTCGATGAACCGGTTGGAGCACGTTCTTCCCCCAAAATTGGGAGGAACCCTCACCCTCGTCCGAGCAGCCCCAGAGGTTGATGTTGTTTTTATGGCAACCTATGGATTGGATGCGGTAACGACGTTTGCCAATTTGATCAATGGTGGGCTTGTCGGGCATCCCCTTCGGATTCGATGTTGGCGTGTCCCCCATTCTGAGATTCCCAGGGAACAAGAGGCTCAGGAGAAATGGCTTCTTGAGGAATGGGAAAAGATGGATCGAATTGTCGGGGAGTTGAAATCGGCCGATGCCGCTGATTGACGCGGAAAGTTTATCTGATTGGATTAAAATGCGCAGGGATCCCCGGAGGGATCCCTGCGCCAGAGAATTGGGAGCGTTGATTATTTCGCCATATTGGCTGTGGTGCCGCACCCGGTTCCGTCGAAACGGGAATCCCAATAATAGTCGTCAGAAGGTCCGTCGTAATCGAGACTTTCCGCACCATCTTTGGGGGTGGTGTATTTCTCCATGTTTCCCGTACCGGGATCATATTCCCAACGGGTACTGATTCCGGTCGGCTTTCCGTCTTTGTCATAATCCCGGCTGATCCACTGGAGTTTGTTGAACTGATCAATATGCCAGGAGTTCCGGCCCCGGCCGTACATGCATTGGCCCACCACATCGGTTGTTACGGCACAAATCTCTTCGGCGGAGGCTACCCCGTCTCCGTCTTCGTCGACCACGATGATCGGGCAGAACCAGCTGTTTGCTCCTGTAGCAGGTTCTGGTCCCAGGCAATAGAGAAGGACCGTTACCTTTTTTGGCCCGCCAGGAATGTCGAGCCTGTTATCGAGGTTGTCTTCGGAGTTGTTGTACTTCCCTTCACGGGTATTCGCATTCATATCGAGGTCGAGTTCTGTTACGGGAGTCCATCGGCCGGGAGGACAGGTTGCCCCGAAGGGAAATTTTACCGATCTCCATCTGAAGGTGTCGGGAACCCGGATTTCCTTGTCAACAGGAAGTTCCACTCGCTCATTTGTAGTACTGACGTAGGTGGCGTAGTGATCGTTCAGTTCGTAACCATGCACCATAAACTGCATTTCGGCGCTGGATTCGGTAGTGATGATTCCATCCACATCCAAACTTACGTTAAAGGGGAAAACAAAACTCGAGGTGAGTGCCCCAATCGGCCCAACATCGGCCCATGCGACATCTTTCGGCTTCATGTAACAGTTTGCATCGAAGGGAACCCGTTCCCGCAGATCCTGGAGACTGAATTTGGATTCCAGGACAACGCTCGACTGCATGCGCTGTACTTGGACCGGGGCCTTTTTTATGAGACTTCCCGTATCCATATCCAGGAGGTTCGCTTCTGTTATCTGTGGTGAATCCTCATATGGATCGCCATTAATCCTCCAAGTAATGGTCAGGTTTGGCAGGTCATACCGGTCGGAACAGAGTCTGACCTCATAGGTGAATACGTCTCCATCTGGGAAGGTGGTTCCCCAGGGGAGTTCTACCCGGACCTTATAGACCCCATCTTCCGGTGTTACCATCGCCTGTTGGATATCCGCGGCGGGGAGAAGTGCGGCTATCCCAATACCGTGGTTCTCATCCGACCGAAGTGGGAAGGTGATATCTTCCTTCGGTTTGCATCCCCCAAGAATCGCCAGGGCCAGGCCGAACAGAACAGCGTTCCCCGCGAATCGTTTCGCTCTTTTTAGAATATTCATAATCAATGCTCCTACTCATGGTAAAAAAACAGAACTCCCCGGCCTCTCCGGATAAGGAATCTCCGTTATTACAAAGACCTTTTCAGGCCCGATCCAAACCGGATCTGGCCCCTCTGTTTCCTTCCTTCCCTCCATCTGGATGGTTCCTATCAACGCTCCTTTCTCCTAATTTGAATTCAGGAAGGTTCCTGAATCCGTCAACGTCAGGCTCAAGTGCAGAAAGGATCAGATGTTCTGACTAAATTTTGAGAAAGGTTGGGGAGGGGAATGTTGGATACGTAGATCAGAAGGGTCAGATACAATCGGTTTCAATTATATTAGGCGAATTTCAGGGACCTCGGAGGACGCGGAAAAATTTCTGATCTTCCTTCGTCCTGGTCAATTCGGGCGGGATTCTTGTCTTATCTATCGCTTGCGTTGCGCAATTTCGGTTGGGGCCGGGCTTTCCACTTACGTACGTCTTCGATGAGAAGTTCGATCGCTTTGCTGAGTTGAACATCTTTCCCGGCGGGGATCTCTCCCGGCTCGGGCCAGAGAGTCACGTCCGGGACCGCACCATTCAATTCCATATCTTCCCCGGTTCCCACCACATACCATCCGCGCATGGGGGTTCGGATAAACCCGAGATCCATAATTCGCCGGCCGCTCGTACTGATCACCCCGCCGGCAGTCTGAACGCCGACCACTTTCCCGCGCTTCAAAGTCTTTATCGCGTGGGTGAAAATCTCCGCATTACTGAAACTGTTCTGATTACAAAGAACGATGATCGGTTTGTTCCAGGATGCGTACACCTTCCGGTCTTGGGGATAACCGGGTGCTCCTCCCCGCCCTACTGTGATCGCATGCAACGGTTGGGTGAGTGCGGTAAGGAGATAGTCGGCGGTAAAGCCTCCCCCATTCTCCCGGACGTCGATTACCAATCCATCTTTTCCCGCACCGGCCGCATATAAGTCCCGCTCAAACGTGAGGAAACTCGACCAGTTCATCGATCGAACATGAAGGTACCCGAGCGTTCCTTTGGACGCCTGGTCGACTTTCTCGCGGTTATCCCGTATCCATTTTCGGTACAGAATCTCATGAATGGCTGTGTAGGAGATCGCCCTCAGGGTGACCTCTCTCGTTTTCTCAGGACCTTCTACGATGGTGAGGATGATATCCCTGTCGAGTCTTCCATTGAGAATCGATGTGAGTCGTGTTGATGGGGTCACTTCTTTCCCATCGATTTTCGTGACGACTTCTCCCGCTTCGAGTTTGTGAATCTCCCGGGCGGCGGGGGTTCCGGGCAGAATATCCCGGATCCGTAACCCCGGTCCGGGATGGTTTGGATCCCAACGGATTCCCAAATGCGGGGTTACTTCGGTCCACCCCGGTCCCGAGGCCGAACTCGTAGCCGGGTTGAACCCGAGGTGGGAGGCATTCAGTTCCCCGAGCATCATATTGATGACATTTCCGAAGGATCGGGCATCCGGAGCGGTCGCGGCCGCGTCTTCATATTTCGTTCGTATCTTGTCCCAATCCCGGTTCCCCATCTTCACGTCATAGAAGATATCTCTCATCGCTCTCCAGGCGAGGAAGAACCCCTCCCGCCGGTGGGCAACAAGATCGACCTCAACGCGAACCGAAAAAGAATATTTTTTTGCACTTCCGGAAGCACTCAAACTTCCGGGTAATCCGTCGATCACGCCGAGAATCTGATTTCCTTTTGAGATCCAATTTGGAAATTTAACGGTAGATGTGGATAGGAAAGCGGGCGTTTTTGGGTTCGGCATCGATACCGTCCACGTGCCTCTCTTCCCTTTTATGGTGGAACTGAATCCAAGTTTCTTTGAATCGTGCGACCAGAAGAGATCATCTTCAGAAGAATCCGGAAGGGAGACCCTTTTCAAACGAAGATGGATATCCTCAAAATCGATTTTTACGGAGATGTCCTTCTTTTTGGCCGTTTCCTTTTTCTTTTCTTGTTTCGGAGCCGGATCCTCTTTTTTCTTCGGTTTGGGTTTGTCCTGCTCATCGGAGAGATGATCATCTTTCTTTTTGATCGGCTTTTTTTTCTTCTCGGGAACCTTTTCGCTCTTTTTCTCAGGGGCCTTTGGCTCGGCCTTCTTCTTTCTCCCCTTCGTCATCGTTTCGAGCGCTTTTTTCAGATCCTTTTCCCGTTTGGACTTTTCATGATCCTCTTTCGTGAGCCAGAGGTAGTAGATATCGATCTCTTTTTCCGAACGGCGGCCTGTAAAAGCGATCATCTTCCCATCCGGTGACCACGTTGGATTGGTTTCGTTGTCGGGGTGGCGGGATACGTTGACCGGTTTTTGGGATCCATCCACCGGGGCGATCCAGATATCCCGGTTATAATCATGGTCATAGATGGAGTAGACCATCCATTTCGAATCGGGTGACCAGTCGTAGGAGGGCCAGTTCCAGCTGGAAACGACCACCTGCTCCGTTCCTTTTTTGATGTTTCGAACAATGAGTTGTGACCGGTCCCGTACAAAGGCGAGCGATTTTCCATCCGGGCTGAGAGTAAAACTTCCTTCCACCACCTCATCATGGGTGATTCTTTCCGTGACAAACGAATCATTCTGCCACCAATACTTTTTGGCGTTCGAACGTCGCGCCACCCAGATATCGCTCTGCCCCTCCTGCTCACTCAGATAGTAGATCTCATTGCGGTCTTTGGAAAAGATCGGTTCCGATTCTTCTCCCGGAGTATTCGTAATCCGGTGTGGTTCTTTCAAAACCGTATCCATGACCCAGAGATCTCCTCCCGCAATGAGCGCGATTTCGAGGACATCATCGGTGAAGGCGGCCTCGGATGCTTTTTTCAGAGTTTTTCTTTTGGTGTGAAATCCGGTTGTATCTCCATCATACAGAAGATTGATCTTTTCCGGTTTCGATCCTGGAGCCATTCGATAGAGGTCGAAAAGGTGGCTGAAGACGATTGTCGATCCGTCCCGGGATAACGCCGGGTTGGTAACCGTATCATCCTTGTATTGGGTCACCAATTGGGAAGAGGCATTCAGAGAAGTTTGGTCTGTTTCCCGCAAGTTCAGGGATCCCGATTCCCCACCGACGAAATAGAATCCCTTTCCTTCTCTTTTCCAGAGAGGCCATCGGGATTCTGTTTTGTTCTGGATCAATTTCTGAAATTGGGCGGTTGCCAGGTCATACATCCAGATTTGCCGGGCACGGGGGCCGGTATACCCTTTGCGGAAGGTCTGTTCTCCTTCCCGGGTAAAAATGATCTTGGAGGCATCGGAATTGAGGTCTCCATGATTTCCCCGTGCATCAAACAGCATAGTCGGTTCTTCATCGGTCGTGAGGGGAAATTTCCAGAAGCGATATGGATTTCTCCAATACGAATCCGCCGCGCGTCGGATTAAGAGGGATTTCCCATCGGGATACCATCCATGAAGGCTATGCCCCGCCGTGTGATCGGTGACTTGAACGGCTGTCCCACCCTTTACCGGGAGGACCCAGACCTGCCGGCTTCCGGATCGTTCACTTACGAAGGCGATCTCCTTTCCATCCGGGGAAAAGAAAGGTTGTCTTTCAATCGCTTCGTGCCGGGTGAGTTGCCGGATGGTTCCTCCTGACGTGGAAGCGGTCCAGATATCTTCCTTCCAGGCAAAGGCGATCATTTTCCCATCCGGAGAAAGTGCGGGATCCGTCACGAGGGTAACCGGTTCCTGTGACCAGGCCGATATCGGGGTCAGAAAAAGGAAGATCAGTATGGGCAGTCTCATTTTGATTCTCCGGATTTGGTTTCCATGGCAAAAATCCGTTCTTCTAATTTTCGGTATTTACTTCGTATTTCTTCCAGTTCCTTTTCGAGGGATGAGATTTTGGAGTCTCCCCCTTCTCGAAGGCTTTTCATGATACGGTCCAATTCAGGACGGTCCTGTTCCGCGATCCGTCTCCGATAGGTTTCGAGCGATCCCAATGCTCGGCTTTCTCTCAAAGCCCCCAGTCCCCTTGCGGCCGCTGTATTCATCCGTCCAAAAGAATCCCGTAATAGAAGTTGTTCCAGGATTTCCTGTGTATTCTCTTTCTCTTTCTTGTCCTGGTAAGAGGCCAATTTTCCCAGAGCGGCGGCGGCACCGGATCGGGCACGGATCGGTGCGTTTCCGGCCTTCGTTGCCTCGGAGAGAATCTTCAATCCTTCTTTCTTCCGCGTTGCGGCGACGCCATGAAAGGCACTGGTCTGTGTGAGTCCACTAAACTTGTCGGTTGTTGCTGCTTTTTTAAGAATGTCGAGGGGGGCTTCTTCTTTTTGAGCTCCGAGGGCTTTTAGAGCCTCCCCTTCCGCCAGGTATAGGCCGATTCCCGCCTTGTATCGAAGCTGAATCGCCTGATTGATCCGTTCTTCCCGGATTTCACCGCAGGCCCGGAAAAGAGGCGCGAGGACCATGGGGTCCTGTTCCGTTTTTACGATCTCGACAAGGGCCTCAATGGCCGGAGAGGTGGCGGCTTTGGCGAGGGCTTCCGCCCATCGAATTCGGACTCCCCAAAAAGGTTCGGAAGGATACGCGTTCCGGATCGTTTCGATGTTCTTTGCCTTTCCTGTAGCCGCGAGTTCATTCGCGGCAAGAATCCGTCCCACAACATCTTTCGCTTCCGTCAGCTGTTTTCGTAACAGGCCATCCCCTGGATTGAACGAAAGCTTATGAACCGTTTTGGAATAGGGATCAATTCGGATTTGTTCGGGTTCATCCATGGAAAAGCGGAATGATTTCTTTTTTCGGTTCAGGTGGATCTTCTCGGTGTGGCGCATTCCTCTTGAGATCCACCCCAATTCCAAAGGAAGGTCGAAAAGGGGAATTCCCTTCTCTTTATTTTCCTGGGTCTGTTCGATCTCAAAAGAACCCTCCCTCTTTTCCGAATCGTAGGAGAAGGTCGCCTTCAAAATGGGATATCCTGGGGAATGAAACCATTGGTCAAAGAATTGAACCAATGATTTCCCGGAGTGGTCTTCGAGAATTCTTCTGAAATCAGAGGTTTCCACAACCTTTTGGGCAAATCGTTTCACATATTCTCTTACCCCACTCCAAAAACAGTCGTCTCCGATCGTTTTACGAAGCATATGAAGCCTCACCCCTCCTCCCGGATAAAGGTGGCGGTCAAACATCGTCCAGGAGGAATCGAATTTGCGAGTGACGATCGGCCGGCTGTATTTGTCATCCGACTCGCCAAAATAGGCGTGGGCGTTCGTGTAGAGATCATAAAGCATCTCATCTTCGCCCTTACTGTCTTCCAGCCAACAGGTTTCCATATAGGTGGCCCAGGACTCTTTCAACCAGACATGGGCGAAATCCCGGACGACAACCGAATCCCCGAAATAGCTGTGGGCCATTTCATGTACATTCACCTGGTCCACGAGCCATTCCCATTCTTTTGCCAGAGTCTCATCCAGGATGAAAATATCATCCCAACTGACGAGGGAGATATTTTCCATCGCGCCTCCAAATGTGGGGAGAGCGAATTGAAAATATTTGGGATAGGGGAACGGGCGGTCCAGTTTTTTTGTCATCCAGGCGAGCATATTCCGGGTACGCCCGAATGAACGGTTCAAATGTTCAGAAGTAAATTCTTTCGCCGCGAAACTGGCAACGGGCATCCCTTCAAAGTCTTTGTCTTTCGCGGAAACAAACTCGCCAAGGGCGAAACAGGTCAGGTAACTTGGGCAGGGATGATCCAGTTTCCAGGAGACCGTTTTCGTTCCATCCCCATTCTTCTTTTCTCCCTCATGCGCTCCATTTGCCAGAATCGTAAATTCTTCCTTCGCCCGAATATGAAAGGCCAGAGTGGGTCGAATGGTGGGATGATCGATGCAAGGGAACCAATGCCGGGCTCGTTCCGATTCGCTATCCGTAGCCGCATACCGGGTTAAATGTGGATACGCTTTTGTCGGCTGGGAAAAGAAAAGACCCGTTACCGGTTTTACGATCTTATAGGAGATCGATATCTTCCTTTCCTGGTCGCGATCAAACTCTTCGTCCCAAGAGATGTTGATTTGGGATCCATCATACTGGAAAGAAACTTCGGCACCCTCTTCATCAGAGACCGACACATCTTCGAAATCGACCGCATGAAAGGCGATGGTTCGAAAGCCCGATCTTCGCGCGCGAATCGTATGCGTCACGGTTCCTTCCATCGATTCTGAATCTATATCCACATGTAGTTTTAGATCCGTATGGATCGGCTCGAGATGGAGGTCGGGAGGGTAATGAGCTTGTGGGTTCGAAAGGGTAAATTCGCCGCGGCAGGCCTTATGGGCGTAGGTTTTCATTCATGCTCCTTTATTGTGGGTCCGCGCATTAGAATCCCTTCATCTAAAAAGTTCAAGAAAGAGGCGACATATATAGAAAGAAGAACTGGAAGTTGATCTTGGATTATCGATACAATTGGCTTCTGCATATCCAGGTGAAAAGGGGCGACGGAGTTGGAGATCGGGGGATCTCAAACCACACCGGTGCCAAATCGCATTCCCCCATATAGAGGTGAGGATGAAAGATCACGGTTGGTTTTTTCGGGCGTTTGGGTTTTGGTTTTCGCGGGATGAGTGGGTTCGTACTCAGACGGCGTATAAGACGGATATTGAAATTGCCCGAAGAGCACGTGAACGGGAATACGATTCCCTCCGGGATGGACTTCTGGAGGCCAAAAAAGACCTCGGATCCATGGAAGGTCAATTAGACCGTGAACGGTCTGATTGGAGAGGAAAAGAAGACTCGTACCAGGATGAGCTACACATCCGCCGGAAGGTCTTTCATGAGTGGAAAATGTGCACCTTCTTTGTGGATCATAAAGGTTTCATTCGGGATGTTGAACCGAAAGACCCTTCTCTTGTCTCCACGTATTTTGGCGCAGAAATCGAGGATGTCATCGGGCGGAAACCTTCTCAAATTATTCCGGCAGAACGGTTCTTTAATCTGTATACCGGACTCGTGGAAGAAAGCTCGGGAAGGATGGCCCAGGAAGGCATGCAATTTGAATCGAATACGATCCATATTGGCGATGAGGCCTTCGATATCATGGCGTATCCCGATTATTCCGGCGAGGATATGAAAACGGTTCGAGGGTCGATCATTACGATTGTCCCCTTGCGACAAAAGGGGTGGCTGGAAAAATTGAAAGCAAAACAACGTCTTACGATTGATGTGGATGAAGTCGTCACGCAGGAAAAGGCTCTCGACTATTGTTTGACCATGATGCGGAACGGTTCGCGTCCCGTTTATTTCAATTTCGAAAATAATCAGTCTATTTCACGAAGTGCAGTGGAAAGCATCGCAAAATTTTATCGAATCTATCAGAGTCAGGAAGCCATCTGTACCTTTACGGCCGTCCCGAAGGAAGTCGCGGAGTTGCTTACTTCTTTTGACGTGGAGAAACAGCACTTGAAAGGGATCCGAACGTCCCCCACTTTTGAAATGGCGCCGGAACCCGTCGAAGGGTAATTAAGGCTTCTTTGAGCGGATCAGCTTCATTTTTTCTGATCGTGCCATCTTTTTTATTTCGCTTTCCCGGATCGAAGCCGTGGATCTATCCGGAGCGGATTCCTGGTAGACAATTTTCCGGGGATCTGAGATTCGGAAAAACTTCCCCCCTTTCTTCCCCGTAGAATGTTCCCGAAATCGTCTCTCCATATCGGTCGTAATTCCCGTATACAATTTGCCCGATTGGGTTTGGACCATATACACGGTCCAGGCCATTTCCTCCATGGAGGTCTTATAACGCACAAGGTGCAAAAAAGGAATTCAATCCACGACCGGTATGGTAATGTACCCGTCCATCACGGAGGAAAATCATGATTGAACAACTGCAAAAACAGTTTCAAGAGGTCGCTCCGAAGGGCGAATTTGCTTCCCTTCGGTTTGTTCGGGAAAAGAATGAAACCCTCTCCGTCCGGCAGGACGTGGTTCAACCGGTATCCATATCAGAGGATATGGGGGTTATGATCACCGTTCATGATGGAGGAGGGATGGGATATGCGGCCACATCCGATCTTTCCACCGAAGGGCTTAAACGTGCCGGAGAGCAGGCTCTTGAGTGGGCGAAGCGTACGGCCGGGAAAAGTGTGCTCGATTCGCGAAAGATTCCAAAAGAACCGGTGAACGGAGAATATGAGACTCCCGTAAAAAAGGCGTGGGAATCCGTTTCTTTGGAAGAAAAGATCTCTTTCTTGAAGAAAGAATGCTCTCGTTTGAAAATTGACGACCGGATTGTCGACTGGGAAGCCCAGTTGTGGAATTCCGATGTGGAAACATTCCTGATCGGATCCAATGGCGGAGTTCTCCGGCAACGATTTCATATGCTGGTTCCCGACCTCCGATCGACAGCGAACAATGGAAAAGAAACGATCAACAGAACCTTTGGGGGGTTTCGACTCGGTCGCCAGGGGGGGCTTGAAATTCTGGAGGATCTGGATTTCTTTACCTCGGCACCACGGGTTTCTGCCGAGGCGATAGAACTTCTGGATGCCCCGAACTGCCCTACCGGGAAAATGGATCTTATTCTGGCGCCCGATCAAATGATTCTGCAGATACATGAATCAATCGGTCATCCTCTTGAACTGGACCGGATCCTGGGGGACGAACGGAACTACGCGGGGACCAGTTTTGTCACGAAAGATATGTTCGGCTCGTATCGGTACGGATCGGATCTTCTCAATATCACCTTCGATCCCACAAAGAAAGAGGAAATGGCCAGTTATGGATTTGATGATGATGGAACGCCCGCGAAAAAGGAATTCATCATCCGGAAAGGCCTTCTCGAACGTCCTTTAGGCGGAACCATTTCTCAAACCCGCGCCAATATGGAAGGGGTTGCGAATTCCAGGGCCAATAGCTGGAATCGGCCCCCCATTGATCGAATGGCCAACTTGAATCTCGAACCAGGAACGACTTCGTTCGAAGATATGGTCAAAAGTGTCGAGAACGGAGTGTACATGGAAGCGAATTGTTCCTGGTCGATCGATGATTCCAGGAATAAATTTCAATTCGGGTGTGAATATGGTCGTGTTATTGAGAATGGTGAGCTTAAAGGAGTGGTAAAAAAACCGAATTACCGCGGGATCAGTGCTACTTTCTGGCGGAATTTGAAAGCCGTTGGGGATGAAAAGAGCTTCAAGGTAATGGGAACGCCCTACTGTGGAAAAGGGGAACCCAATCAGGTTATTCGTGTCGGGCATGCCTCTCCGGCCGCCCTCTTTTCCGATGTCGATGTTTTTGGGGGTGCGTAAAATGATTGCCCAGGAATATTTCAATAAGATTTCAGACCATCTTCAAACTCTTCTTACCGGGAATGAGTTTTATACGGCTGATTTCAATTCTGAAGATTCCGATTTCGTTCGGTTTAACAAAAGTGAGGTTCGTCAAGCGGGCGCTGTCATGCAGAAAGGGATTTCCATCGACTTGATGGAAGGGAAAAAGCATGCGACGGGGAGTATTTCTTTAACGGGACAGTACGATCTCGACCGCCCTCGTGTTGAAAAAATAGTCTTAGATCTGCGAGAGCAGCGAACCCATCTTCCGGAAGACCCTTATTTGCAGGTTTCGACGGAAGTTCATTCTACCGATCGAAAAATGGAAAACCACCTGCCGGAAGGAGATTCGGCCATTTCTGAAATTCGGCAGGCAGGGCAAGGCCGGGATTTGGTCGGGATCTATGCTTCGGGTGGGATTCATTCGGGGTTTTCCAATTCTCTTGGACAACGAAACTGGTATTCGAATTACAGTTATAACCTTGACTGGAGTTTCTACCACCAGCAAGACAAGGCGGTAAAAACGGGGTATGCCGGTTTTGAGTGGAAACCGGAAGAGTTTTCCCGAAAAGTGAACTGGGCGTCCGAACAACTGAATGTTTTGTCCCATGAGCCACAAACCATCAATCCGGGTAAATATCGGGCCTATCTTGCACCGGCCGCTTTGTCCGATATTATCGGGGTGATGAGTTGGGGGGGCTTTGGTTTGAAGTCTCATAAAACCAAGCAGACCCCTCTACTCAAAATGGTAACGGGAGAGGAGCAGTTGAATTCTGCCATTACCATTATTGAAAATACGAAAGAGGGCATTTCTCCCCAATTTCAGGAACAAGGTTATCTTCGACCGGATCAGGTAACTTTGATTAAAGAAGGACAATATCAAGATTGCCTTGTCTCCCCCCGATCGGGAAAAGAATATGGTGTACAAACAAACGGGGCCGGGGCTTCCGAGTCACCAGAATCCATTGATGTTGCTGCGGGCCGAATTCCCATGGAACAGGCTTTGAAAGAACTCGATACGGGGATCTTCATTAATAACGTTTGGTATCTCAATTTTTCTGATCGAGTGGCTTGCCGGACAACAGGGATGACCCGGTTTGCCACTTTTTGGGTCGAAAATGGGGAGATTAAAGCCCCCCTTAATGTGATGCGATTTGATGAAACGATCTATCAGATGCTGGGCTCGAATCTGGTTGGTTTGACAAAAGAGCGTGAAATGATTCTGGACGCCGGAAGTTATTTCCGTCGTGCTACGAGTAGTGGGCGTCTCCCGGGTGCATTAGTCGATGATTTTACGCTCACTTTATAGGTAAAAATCGGTTCCAGATTCTTCTCTCCCTTGGAGAATACGGGTTTACCGACTATATTTAGATATATGGATGCGGCCGATATTCCTACCCGGGAAAAGATCTTGGCATTGCCAAAGGTCGATCTTCATTGCCATCTCGATGGGTCGATGCGTGTCGAAACAATTGAAGAGTTGGCGGTGGAACAAAAGGTCACCCTTCCGACCACAGATCCTCAAAAACTCCGACACATTCTTCTTTGTGGTCGAAATGCAGGATCCCTGGAAGAGTTTCTTAAGGCGTTTGATCTGACCTTGATGGTATTGCAGGACAAGGATGGTCTTGCTCGCGCGGCCTATGATCTGGCCTGTGATGCGGCCGATGAAAATATTTGGTACCTCGAGGTTCGTTTCAGTCCGATCCTGCATCAAAATAACGGCCTCCGATTATCCGAGATTGTGGATGCCGTTTTGGAAGGGTTGAAAAAGGCGGAGCAGGAAAAGAAAATTCGAACCGGAGTGATTATCTGCGGGATGCGCCATATGTCTCCGGCCATTTCACTTCGACTGGCGCAACTTGCGGTGGCATACAAAAACAGGGGTGTTGTGGGATTTGACCTTGCGGGTGCCGAACAAGGATTTCCTCCCAAGCATCATATTGAGGCGTTCTATCTTATCCGTAATAATAATATCAATTGTACCGTACATGCAGGGGAAGGATATGGCCCGGAGTCTATTCATCAGGCCATCCATTATTGTGGTGCCCATCGAATTGGCCACTGTACTCGTTTGAGGGAGGATGGGGATCTACTCAATTACGTGGCGGACCGTCGTATTCCCCTGGAGATTTGTCTCACTTCCAATGTTCAAACCGGAACCGTGAAATCGATCGAAGACCATCCGTTTCAATTATATTTTGATTATAGTCTCCGGGTGACTTTGAATACCGATAACCGCCTTATGTCGAATACAACGGTAACGGATGAATATCTGCTGGCGGCGGAAACCTTTAATCTGAGTATGAAGGATTTGAAGAATATAGTGATTCAGGGATTTCGAAGTTCCTTTTTATCGTATCGGGATCGAGTCGCTCTTCTACGAGAAGCGCTGGATGAATTTAAAATCCCATACCTACCCTGAACGGAATCCTTCCTTTTTGTCGATATAGTGGTGAGACGGTCGAACGATTGAATCTTTGGGGGAATCCGTATGGCGTTTCCGGCTTCGATAAAAAATATCGTGCTGGTAGACGTGAATCTAAGCATGGTGGCCGGTTTGAAATCCATCCTGGATGGGTATCCTTGTAACGTTACCGTCACAAACAGTCTCCATTTGGCCCGAAATTATATAAAAGAACTCGAGCCTGAAATTCTGATTCTCGATTCTGAATATCCAAACGAAACTTCTATCCGGCTTTGTCGAAGACTTACGGTATCGGGCAGTCATACGATTGTCATCATGACGGGAAGGAATCCTCCACGAGAAAAGGTTCTCCATTCGATTCGGTCCGGAGCGGCCGATTTCCTTGTGAAACCATTTACGCTCGACTTTGCGATTCGGCGGATCATTCATGCTGCGGAAACCGTGTACGGGGAGGTTTCGCCTGGTGACCAGGAAGATGGGATGGTTCCCAAGGAGCGTGTAAAGCGGGGAATGATTCGAGCCCAATCGAGTCTGGCCCTTCCTCATGCGGTTTCGAAAGTTCTTCAACTTTCTACGTCTTCGAAATCAAATGCGAAAGATTTCGAAGATCCCATTCGTTCCGATCCGGTAGTGACATCGGCCGTTCTTCGTCTTGCCAACTCTGCTTATTATGGAAAACGGGGCGGTATTTCTCGAATACGAGATGCGATCGTTCGCGTCGGATATTTAAGTGTCAGAAATGCGGTACTCGCTCTTTCCGTATTTAAAATGTTACCCGGTCGGGATCAGGCGACTTCTTTTAATCGGGTTTGGTTTTGGCAACATTCTATCGCCACCGCTATTTTGGCTCGAATGATTGCGGATAATGGACGGTTTGTGGACAAGGAAGACGCATTCCTTGCGGGACTTCTTCATGATATAGGAAAACCGGTCCTTGCGGATTATGCTCCTCATGATTTTCAGACGGCTATTGTGGAATCGCAAAAAGAGAGAGAGCACCTCCATGTCATTGAAAAGAGAGTTTTTGAGTTGAACCATGCCCAAGCCGGGGCCATTCTTCTCAGTAAATGGCAATTGCCGGAAAAAATTACCGAAGCGATTCTTCACCATCATGATTTTGAATTGCAGCCGGACAAATCAGAGGAGGATGAGGGGGAGAATGAAAAGAAGCCTATTCCCGATACTCCGAGCATGTCCGAAATCATAGCCTTGGCAAATCAGATGGCGAAAGCGTTGTTCTTGGGGGCCTCAGGCGACTATTTTGTGGAAGAATTCCTTGGGGATACTTTGGACCGGCTGCGAGCCCGAATTCTCCTGGATCGAGGTGGGATTCGGGAGCGTGTGCACGATCAGATGAAAGAGATGTTTAAAACATTACGGGTTGCGGAAGGTACCAACCCGGCAATTTTCCAGCCTCTGGTTCCGAAGGGGCGGGTGATCTGGTCCGTACCGGAAACGCCACTCCTCAAGTTGAGCCTGGATGCGCTCGGATTTGTGGATGAAGAACAAAGCCCCCGGAAGGGTAATGATTCTGGTGAGGGCGAAGATAAATCCAAAGAGAAGGAAGGTCCCCTTCCCCAGATCGAAATTATTCCGGGAAAGAAAGCGGCAAAAACGGATCCAGGGAGAGCTTCTGGTCCTGTTGAATCTCGAAAAATGGTTATGGCTCACTATATGGATGGGAAGGGAAAAATCCCCGATGGGTTTCCGGTTGTCGAAAATCCATTCGATACCGTAAGTCTTTATTACGATATGCAGGATTTCTTCGTTCCCAAAGAGAAATCTCCCGCAAAGAAGAAAGCGGTCAAAGAGAAGAAAGAGAAAAAGCCCAGGAAGAAGTCAGCTCCCAAGGCGGAAAAGAAAAAGAAAAAGAAAAAGAAAAAAGAATCCAAATCCAAAAAAGAATAGAGGTCCTTCTCCATGGCCAACGGCCCCCGTATGGTAGAAGTTCGGTCTGCCGTTCCTGATTTAAGACGGGCATATCATTTCTTTAGTAGATTGTATCCCTATCTTATCGCCCCTCTTGAAATCCGATCTCGAAGACGGGCGATAGAGCTCGCCTCGATTTCGTGTGGAGATCAAATTCTCGAAGTGGCCGTAGGTTCTGGGAACGCCTTTTTGGAAATGGCAATTCAAAAAGGAAGTTCAAAGGGGGTTACCGGGATTGATCTTACCCCGGGCATGATTCAGGTCACCCGCAAACGAATGGCGAGATCTGGATTCCCGGATGTGGATATCCAGGAAGGAGATGCTCGCAATCTCCCTTTTAAAGACAACTCCTTTGATCTTGTATTTAATAGTTACATGATAGATCTAATCCCTCTGAAAGAAATTGACGGGGTTTTGGCAGAATATACCCGGGTCTTACGTCCGGGAGGACGATTGATCCTGGTCAACATGAGCAAAAAGAATCCGGAGAAATCATTCTGGTATGAATGGATCTACCAATCGGTACCTGCTTGGTTTGCTACTTTCATCCTGGGGGGATGCCGCCCTGTGGTTCTTGAGTCCCACGTTCGAACTTTAGGGTATCAAGAGGTGATCCGGGAGTATTACTCCTTTCCCATGTTTTGTGAAATAATCTCTGGGATAAAAGGCGAATAACCCCCTAAATCTCCAAATTTCAACGATTTCACATATATTTTTCGAAAATAGTACATATAATTTGGTTTTCAACCATATTTGATGTACTATTTGCATACGAAGGTTGGTA
>PVBE012000308.1_pt1 | contig 45095 bp, 39 predicted proteins | sample 1631181 | NCBI WGS metagenome assembly PVBE01 (sample SAMN08397723, study PRJNA350692) | Marine metagenome, whole genome shotgun sequencing project. | isolation source: water | place: Pacific Ocean | collected 2012-04
ACGCGCGTGGCGCGTGGCGCTAGGGCGCGTCAGCGAGTAGCGCCGACGCGCGTGGCGCTAGGGCGCGTCAGCGAGTAGCGCGTCGCGCGTCGCGATAGCTTCGATCTAATCAGCGGCGCGATCGATGACGGCATCCGTGCCCAGGAGTTCCAGCATGGGATCCATCATGTGTTCTTGGACCTGCGGGCCGAGCGAGTTGGTCTCTTCGTAGTGGTTACCCGGCCCTGCTTCGTCGAAGTAGGGCAGCTCCTCGTTGAGCTTGTAGTCATACTCGGGAACGAAGTAGCCCAATTCGTCCTGGGTCAGGCCGAGGATCCAGTGGAACTTCGAGTTGCTGTCGCGAGCGAGATCGATCACCCGCGTTCGGTCGAACTTCCCGAGGTCCGGCGGGCCTTCGTCACAACGGGAGAAACCGTCGACGCCGCAATTGGGATTCGTCTCAACGTCGTTGTTGACGAAATAGGGCGCCGGCGTGAACTCGTAGGGCGCGTCCAGGGATGTGGTACCGGTGTCCTTGTTGGCGAGAACGAGCTCGGTGTGGATCTCGCCCGGTATGGTGACCAATTCCGCCGGGCCGATGTCGAGCACCACGATTTGCGTGCGTAGCGAGGGTTGGTTGAGGCGGCTGATCGGGTTTTCCGTGTCGTAAAGTTCGCCGTCACGGTCGAAGAGCTCGCTTCTGATCGCGAAGTGATACGCCATGTTCTCGACGAGGCCGTAAACTTCGCGGGACCGGAATCCGAGAGCCGCTGTCTCCAGCTCCGTTACGCCCGTTGTTAGCGCTTCGTGGGCGTACACCGCGAGCAAGCGGCCGTTGTTGTAGGCGCGCTCGAGACCGGATTCTACAGGGTTGCCGTCGAAGTCTGTGTGCACGACTTCGCCTGGACCGACCTGTCCGCCTACAGCGCCGTTGAAGAAGATGGCAACGCCGCCAACGCCCGCTCCTTCGTAGAGAGTGCTGTCGTCGACCTTGCTCTTTACGGTCAGGCCATCTTCGACCGCGTCGCGCAGCGCGCCGACGTAGTCAGCGCTCGTTAGTTGGTTCCTTGATCCTCCGAACTCTGGATGGCTTGCGAAGTTGATCAAAGTTGCGACTGTGCTTGAGTCCGCCGTCGATACGAAGCGGATGGTTCGCAGTTGGTTGTCGATGACGACGGGATCGCGGGTGTCACTGACGAACGCAGCGGTCTTGTAGCCGCCCGGATCGGTCACTGCGATGTGTCCGTCCACTGCCGACGCGCCGAACTCGAGCTGGACCGGTTGCATCTCCGCGTGGGCTTTGGCGATCGCGGCCGCGGTCTTCTCCCGGATCATCTTATTGTAGGAGAGCTTGACTCCGGACGTGCCCATGTTGGTGCCCCAGATCCCCATCGTGTCCTGGGTTTCGTGAACGTGCGTCGCGCCCACAACGAGGATGTCCAGATCCACTTCCGGATGCTGCTCGGCCAGCAGTTCGCGCGTTCGAACGATCTCGTTGTAAAACCAACCCACACTATCGATCGAACAGAGTCCTATGGTGGTGTTGCCCTGCTTGACGACCGTGCATCGGACGCTCGTTGGGTCGGCGACTCCAACCGCCGGCCTGCCCGTGCCAAAGCCCGCTATCCACGTGCAATTCTCGGTGCCGACGGCCTCGCATCCCGCTGGAGCGTCGAGGTCGCAAGTCGCAATGGCGACGCACTTCTCCTTGTTTGCGTCGAAGTCGTGCGGCTTCTCATCCGCGCTGCCGTCGTTGGTAACGACCACGTGGTCGACGACCGGCGTGATGTCCTCGACGGCAGCTCCGGCGTAGAACGTCGCATCCCCGCTCGACTCGCAGCCTGCGTCGCCGGGGCAGCGTTGCCCGCACCCCGCGGCCGGATTCTCGCTATGCCCGGCTGCTCGGCTGTCGCACGTGACCACCTCAGTGGGTCCGGTATCACCCTGACCCGTGCCCGGCGTTGCCGGATCGGAAGAACAGCCCACCAACACAAAAACCGCGGCCGACAGCGCCGGTCCGCATCCCCTAAATTGCCCCATGGCGGCGGATTGTAGGCGGAAAACGCGCCGGCATGCACGAGATCAGTCGCGACCTCGCCTTGCACGTAGTTTCGAGGCGCTCTGGCGTTCGCGTCAGCTTGCGGCAACGCCGCTGAGCAAGGGCTCAGACGCCGCGTTTCTGGCCCCAGCGAAGGATATGCAGCCTGGGTGAGACCGCCAGCCCTCGCTCCCGAGCCTGCGCTTCGAGCCACGGAGTCCGGTCTTCGAGCTCGCCGCGCGATTGCGCTTGCGGCATCAGCAGGATCCGCTCGCGCGGCCACCCTAGCGCGTCGATGAGCTTGTCGGCGGCGGCCAAGTCCGTCTCATCTCCGACGACTAGCTTCAGCCAGGCGCGATCGGTCGCTCCAAAGCCGCGCAGAATGTCGAGGCTCACGGCGCGCCCCGAATCTTCTCCGCTGCTGGGTAGCTTAGGTGAGAGATTCCACTGGTTTACGCGCGCGAACAGAGCTTCGGACGGCTCGATTGTAGCGTTCGTTTCCACCTCGATGACGGTCGCCGCGGAGATTCGCGCGAGCAGCGCTTCCAGCGCCGGCTGTTGGAGCAGCGGCTCACCTCCCGTGATCACCAAGCGCTCGGGCGCGCCGAGCATTTCGGCAACGCTCTCGACTGGCCGCGGGTGGACTTCGTCTGCCTTCCGGTAGCGCTTGAAATCCCAGGTGTAGGCGGTGTCGCACCAGGAACAGGCGAGGTTGCACATCGCGAGGCGAAGAAAGGTGGCCTTCTGGCCGGCGCTCGCCCCCTCGCCCTGGATGCTCCGAAAGGCCTCGGAGACGAGCAGGTCCGGGGCGCTCCTCGTGCTGCGGGGCCCGGGCTGCTGGAGGCGGTACGACTCGGCTTGGGCGTCGCAGGCGCCGCTGCGGGCCTGGACGGCGGCTCGGCTCGGGCCACGCTCGGCGGATTCGGCGGATTCGGCGGATTCGGCGGATTGGACAGCCTTTGTCACGGCCTTTGGCGTTGTCTCAAGGGACTCTCGGTTCTGGAACACGATGGCGAATCGTGGTGCCGTATTCACCGGCCCGCAAGCGGTTGGTGGGCCGGGGTTTCGCTCCGTGCTAGAGCCGGGCCGATGTCTGGCGACAAACGAAGTGGACGGGACCTCAGAACCCCGCGCCCTGTTGAGATTTCTCCCGGATTCCACCGCTATGCGGAAGGATCCGTCCTTTATCGGTGTGGCGACACCGCGATCCTCGCGACGGCATCCGTGGATCCCTCCGTTCCCGATTGGATGCGAAACGGGCCGCCAAAAGGCTGGCTGACCGCGGAGTACCAGATGCATCCGCGCGCGAACCCGAAGCGGCGCGAGCGGCGCGACGGCAGGGACCGCCCGCTCGGGGGGCGCGCGAGAGAGATCCAACGATTGATTGGCCGAGGCCTACGGTCCGGCGTTGATTTCGAGCGTCTGGGCGAACGTACCGTCGCCATCGACTGCGACGTGCTCGAGGCAGATGGGGGTACCCGCACGGCCTCCGTGACCGCGGCCTGGATAGGGTTGGCCCTCGCCTGCGACAAGCTTCGCCGCGAGGGGAAGCTGAAGAAGCCGGTTCTGCGCGACCAAGTGGCAGCCATCAGCGTTGGCCTCGTGGATGGCGAGTATGCCCTCGATCTTTGCTACGCAGAGGACAGCACCGCGCGCGTCGACCTCAACGTCGTCGGTACAGCTAAGGGTGGGATCATCGAGATCCAAGGGACCGCTGAGGGCGAGGCCGTGCCGCGCTCCGATATGGACGCGATGATCGACTTGGCTCTGGAGGGCATCGAGACCCTCTGCGAGATCCAGCGCAAGACCCTGATTGAAGCAGGGGTGGAGCTGGACAAGCTTCTCATCGGGTAGCCGGCTAGAGCTTGGAGACGCGCTAGAATCCCCAGATGACGCGGTCTCTTGCAGAACCGCAGCCTGCGGACGCGGCGCTTGGGCGCTGGCACCACCGGCTCGATAACGGACGCATCCAATGCGATGTCTGCCCGCGACGCTGCCAGTTCAAGGACGGCCAGCGAGCGTTCTGCTTTGTGCGTCAACGTGTCGGTGACGAGATCGTGCTCACCAGCTACGGCCGCGCCAGCGGGTTCTGCGTCGATCCCATCGAGAAGAAGCCCCTCAATCACTTCCTTCCGGGCTCGGCTGTTCTGAGCTTCGGTACCGCTGGCTGCAACCTCGGCTGCCGGTTCTGTCAAAACTGGGATATTTCGAAGGCACGCGCGGCCGATAAGTTGAGCGACATCGCGACGCCGGAGGGGATCGCTCGGGCCGCCGCCGAGGCTGGCTGCGAGAGCGTCGCCTTCACCTACAACGATCCCGTGATCTTCGCCGAGTACGCTATCGACACCGCGAAGGCCTGCCGAGAGGTCGGCCTACGTTCGGTGGCGGTTACCGCTGGCTACATCACGCGGTCGGCGCAGCCCGCGTTTTTCTCTGTCATGGATGCGGTGAACATCGATCTGAAGGCGTTCACCGACCGCTTCTATAAGAAGCTCTGTTTCGCGTCACTCGAGCCAGTCCTGGATACGCTCAAGTACGTCCACCATGAGACGGATGCCTGGCTTGAGATCACCACATTGCTCATTCCCGGACAAAACGACTCGGAGGAGGAAGTGGCGAAGCTATGTCACTGGGTGACGAGCGAGCTGGGTCCCGATGTCCCGCTGCACTTCACGAAGTTTCATCCTGATTACGAGCTGCTCGACGTGGCGCCGACTCCCGCCGCGACTTGCGAGCGGGCCCGTCACCAGGCCCTCGCGGCCGGGTTGCACTACGTCTACACGGGCAATATTCGCGACCCCGCAGGGCAGTCCACCTATTGTCCCGGCTGCGCCGTGCTCCTGATCGAACGCGACCAGTATTCGCTTGGCACGTACGCTCTTGCCGACGGACATTGTTCGCACTGCGGCGCGCCTGTCGCGGGCGTATTCGATCCTAAGGGACCCGGCACCTGGGGTCCCCGCCGCTTGCCGATCACCGTGGCGCGGTGATGGGTCCGAATCAGGTGTCGGGGCGCGGCGCGAGTCACGACTTGAACCGACGCTAGGAGCGCGTAGTGGGGCTCGCGGCGGGTGCGACATGCGTGTCGCGGCCGCGCGCCACTGCGTGAACGAGGCGCACACTTGCGCCGACGTGGCGTGAGCGATTGTGGCGCGTCCGTGCGTCCGTGAGACGGTAGCAATCGCGTAATACGCCGGCGTTTTTCTCGGGATTTGGCGCGGGATCCGGCGCGGCAAGTGTCCGTCGCCGGCAACGCTTTGCGCGTCTTGGTACGGGTTGGCCCGCCGATTGCTAACGGCTCTGTCGTGATGACTCTTCGCCTATGTCTGACGTCTTGTCTCGTTGCGAGTTTCGCGACGACGACCGGCGCCGCGCTCGCGCAATCCAGAGCGACCGAGCGTGAGCGTCCCACTGTCGACGCGCCCTCGACGCCTGCTCTCGAAACCGTCGAGGGCTACGTCGTCGCGCTCGACTCGGACGATCTCGTGCTCGATCTTGCTCGCGACCGCGGCGCGCGTCCCGGAGACCTTGTGGAACTCTGGCGCCCGCTCTCGTTGCGGCATCCCATTACTGGGAAGATCGTTAGAGACCGCTTCCAGATCGGTGTGCTTGAACTCACGCAAGTTCGTGACGCGCTGTCCTTCGCAACGCCCCATGGCAAAACGGCGCGCGACCCCCAGCCGGGGGATATCGTCGTGCTGCGGCGCCGGCCGGCGCCCGCCGCGAAAGTGGCTTCGACCACATCTCGGTCGAGCAAGAAGCGCGCGGCGGTCAAGCCACGAGGAAAGGCAAACCCTTACGATGTGGACTCGGCGACGTTTGAATTGGCGCAGCTCTTCGACGAGCTGAAAGGCGCGAGCCTGGTTCGCCGAATCGACGCCTACGAAGATTACATGGAGGAGTACCCGAAGGGCCGCTACACGCACGTGCTTGGAGAGGAGGCCGCTGCCCTCAAGCAGCTCATTCGTTTCCGTGAAAAAACTGGACGCGATGAGATGCCTCACCTCAAGTCCTTTGACGCGCCGGCGGAGGTGCTCTCAGATGCCGAGATTGACATCGCCGTGGAGATCGCTGGGCCCGTGATGGGCGCGGTTTTCCACTCGCGGAAACCGGGAGAACTCACCTACGAATCCACTCCGATGGAGGCCGCGGGTGCCCGCTACTTCATCGTGCGGCTGGCGAAGGAGCGAATCGAAGTGCCGCGTCTCGAGTACTTTATCGAGGCCGTTCCGCCGAGCGGTGAACCGCTCAGCGTTGTGGGCAGCTCCGCCAGGCCGCTGAAGCTTTCCATCATTCAAAAACCCAGCCCGGAACCGCCAGTCCGAAGGGATATGACCTTCTCGATCTGGACCGACTACGCGGACTACAACGAACTGAGGGGCAACGACTTCGTCTGGCAAACCGAAGGCTACTTCGGGATGCGCTACGGCGAGGTGGGCCTTCGGGCGCTGCGGACGGGCTTTGGCGTGTACCGAGGTCAGGGTGGATCGATTCTCGAGTTGGACCAGGGCCTCTTGGGTCGGAAGATCGGTCTGACTTACGGCTACCTCGAGTCCGAAGTCGGCCTGAGCACGTTCGTTGGCCTCGTGGGTCGCGCGGTCATCGGTCTAGAGGACAACGGTCTCGCCGGGGGAGCGCAGGGTCTGGTCCGGCTGGGGAACGACCGGAAGACCAACTTACTCGTTGGCGGCGAAATTCTCGGCGGCGTTGGCCTCAAGGGGATCACCCAACTCGAGTTGGCACCGGCAGGCAGAACGCCCGTCACGTTGCGCGTCGAGGTGACGAATCAACCCGCCGGCGTGAGCGTCTCGTCGCCACCACCCGAGACTGCGTCGGGTGAGCCGGGGACGTCTGTGGGTACATCGGAAGTGGGCGTTCGAGCGATTGCTCAGTTCGGCTACCGGGTCGTTGATGGTCTCGTCGTCGCAGCGCGTGGTTCCTATCAAGGCCGCACAATCAAACACTCCGGCCCGGGTGCTGGCGCAGCAGTGAGTTACACATGGTGACCTTTTCTAACTTCGTGACCTTTTCCAACGTCCCTAGGGCAGTCCTATTCCACGGAGCGGGCGTTTGCCTCGTCGCGGCTCTGGTCACCCCGTCCGTCGCCGTGGCGCAGACGACAGCGACTGCGGGCGAGGGCGAGCGGTGGATCGATCCTGTTGAGGCGGACGACGTCGAGCCGGGCGATACCGAGCCGAACCCGTATCCTGCGGCGCCGAGCGATGACGAAGAAAGGGTGGAATCCGACGCCGGCCGCGATGCCAACGGCGATGCCAACAGCGATGACGTTAGGCAGGCCAAACGCGCCGACGCCGCGCGCAAGCGCAAGCAAGATCAGGCGCGCCTACATCATGCCCCGCCCTCCGTCGGGCGTGCCCACGAACCTCTACAACTGCGCGGCGTTATCGAGTATCCGCAATTAGCGAAGCGGGTCATCGTCGCGTTTCGGACGCACGGATCCGAGGCGTTTCAGGAGGTGGAATTCAAGAGGGCTAAGCGTGGTCCCTACGTGGCCGTGATTCCCGCCGAAGACGTACGGTGGCCCTACGTCGAATACACTGTGGAAATCGAAGCTGAAGATGGATCGCGTCGGACCGTCTTTGCCTCGCGGGAGCTGCCTTTTCGGGTCGAGGTTCCTGAAGACATCGGAGACATGCGCGAGCGCGCGATGCTCGAGCGGCTCGGGGGCAGGCGGTCCACAGTAACGGCCACGTCCGAATACGTTTCCTTCGGTCGTACCGAGGACATCGACAAGTCGGGAGGAACGCGCAAGACCACTCAGATCGACGATAGCTACTATCGCGCTGAGGGCTCCTACACTTATCGCCCGGCCCGAATCGTGACCGAGTTCGGCTTACGCGCCGGCGTGGTGCGCGGCAAAGCGCCGAGTCCCGACAACGAAGAACTCGATGTCGGGCTCAACTATGGCGCCCCATACGTGCAGTTTCGGCTCGTCGATATCGTTCACCTGAATGTCGAATTCCTCACAAGCGTCACCGAGACTGGTTTCTCCCTCGGTGGCGGGTCGGCTTTGGTCCTTGGGGATCCGCTTGGCTCGCGCCTCACGATGGGGTTCGAATCGATCCAGAATTTTGGCGCCCGCTTCTACAGTCGTATGGACATGGAAGCGACGGAGAGCCTTAGTTTCGCCCCCATCGTCGAAATCACGAATATGCCCAACGCGACGAAATACGGCGTCAGGCTGCTGGGCGAAGCGACGGTCGACCTCGGCGACGGATTGTCTCTCGCCATGAGAGGCGGTTATCAGGCTCGGGACTTTACGAGCGGCGGACCGAGCGGCGGTGGGGCGCTCGGCTACTCGTTCTGAGCGGGCGGCGTCAGAGTACCGCTTGGCGAAGCGCGCGGTGCTATACGAGTAGGCGTGGAATCACGAAGCCGCGACGACGTGGACGACGTGGGCGGCGCGGGAGTGCCCGGCGGAGAGCTGCTCCTGCGATTGTCCAAAGGGAGCGACGCAGCCGTCGTCTATGCGGCGGAGCTGTCGATCCGCGACGACGTGTTTCGTGGCGAGGCGCAAGTAGAGCTCGAAGACGGAAAGGTCAGATTCGTCTGGGGAGCCGGCGCCGCGCCGGATTGGCTCATCGAAGCCACCCGGGCCGTCCTGTGTACGCTTTGGCGCGCGCGCAACAAGGCGCCTCTGGGTGAGGTAGAGCCGTGGCCCCGCCGCATCAAGCGCTGGCGAGCCGCCCCCCAACAAACCCCGGACCGCGGGGCCCAATGAGCGCGAATCTGAACGTCAACGCGAACGCGAACAACCCAGCCGCCAACGGCATCATCACTCTGCTGACCGACTTCGGAGTCAGTGATCCCTTTGTTGGCGTGATGAAGGGCGCCGCTCTCTCGGCCTTTCGCGAAGCAACACTCGTGGACTTGACTCACGGCATCGCCCCCCAAGATGTCGCTCAGGCGGCGTTTTGGCTCGAACGCTCGTTCCGCTGGTTTCCTCGGGGTGCGGTGCATCTTGCTGTGGTTGACCCGGGCGTTGGATCGGCGCGCGCGGCTCTCGCCGCACGTGCCGCCGGGCACTTCTTCGTGGGGCCCGATAACGGCATCTTGGGCGCCGTCCTCGAACGCGCGAACGACGGGCATCACGCGCATCACGCGCATCACGCGAGTGAGCCCGAGGTCCGACAGATCGACGTCTCGGCGCTGACGGGCCGCCTCGGCCTGGGTCCGCCGAGCAACACCTTTCACGGGCGAGACGTTTTTGCGCCGGCCGCCGCATTGCTCGCTTCCGGCGCCGCCACCCTCTCGGAGCTGGGGCCGATTCGAGCCACCGTCGAGCCTTCGCCGATCCCGCATCCAGACGTGACGCCGGGTCGGATCGAAGGCGTTGTCGTGTGCATCGATCGCTTTGGCAACCTGCTCGCGAACATCGGCGAAGCGTCTCTCGTCGGGTTGCAACGTCCCCGCGTCCAGGTAGCCGGCATCGAACTCCACCTAGCCGCGACCTATTCGACGGTCGCGAGCGGTGATCACGTTGCGCTCGTTGACTCGTTCGGAATGTTGGAAATCGCCCGTCGCGACGGATCCGCCGCGGCGACGCTCGGGGTAGCCGTTGGTGCGAAGGTCGTTGTAATTCACGACAGTTAGGCGCGTTCACGCACGAATGCCGAGCGCACGAATACGCAGCAGGATGACCTCTGGCGCTTCGACTCCGGCTCAGACAAGATGGCACGATGAGGCTTGGTTCTTGGGCAGTCGGCTTGCTCGTGGCCGCGGGATGCGCCGGCCCGTCGGCGAAGGCACCCGCGCCTCCCGTTGCCGCGGCGACTGACGCAGGACCCACGACCGAGTCGGCACTGCCGCCGGCCGAGCGCGTCGACCGGGGTATCGAAGGGACGGCGAAGAGCGACTACGCCGCGGCCCGTTCGGATCTCGAAAGCGCGAGTCAATCACAGGATCCCGCCGTCGCATTGCGCGCCGACATGGCACTTCTCGAACTCAACACGTTGACGGGCCGTTATCAGGCCGCGGCTCGCGAGGGCTCCCGCCTCGCGAAACGCGCGGACACGCACGGTCGCCGCGCCGCCGTCCTAGCGGCCCGCGCGTTCGTGTCGCTCGGGCAGCTCGAGCCAGCTCAAGAACTTCTCATGCCCCGCACCGCTGATCGGCCCGCCGATGACGTGCAGCTCGCACTCGCGGAGATCTGGCTCAGTACCGGACAGCGTCAGCGCGCCGAAGAGCTGTTGATGATGTTCGTCGAGGACTACAACACGCAGCCGAGCGTGTCGGCGGATGCGATGGCACTCGCGCGCGTGGGAAGAGCCGCGGTGTTGCTTCGGGCACCGCGGGATGCCAACGATGCCTTCAACGAAGCGGAGCGCGTGCAAACAGGTGTCGTGAGCACGCTCCTGTGGCGCGCGGAGCTCTTCCTGGACAAGTACGACGCAAAGAACGCCCGCCAAGTCCTCAGTGAGATCCTGGCAGGCGCGCCCAATCATCCGGATGCGCTGGCCTTGCTCGCGCAGGTACAGCTCGACGAAGCGTACGATTTCGCCCGGGCCGAAACGCTCGCCCAGCAGGCGCTTCGCAGCAATCCAAGCTCCTATCGAGCCCGGTCCGTACTGGCCGGCATTGCTATCCGAGAGAGTGACTACGCCGCGGCGGAAAAACACATCCAAGCAGGCTTGGATGTCAGCCCTCGCCAACTCACGTTGCTCAGCCAACGGGCCGCGATTTTCTACGTGACGGATCGACGCAAGGAGTACGAGCGAGTCCGAGCGCGCGTCTTCGAGCTGAACCCGAACTACGCTCGATTCTACCAAATCGTCGGCGCGACAATGGAATGGGCGCACCGCTACCCCGAAATCATCGAGCTCATGCGAACGGCGACGACCATCGACCCCGATGATGCAAAGATCCAGGCCGCGCTGGGGCTCAACCTGCTTCGCGCTGGCGAGGAGGACGAAGCCGTCCGCGTGCTGCAACGTGCGTTCGCCCTCGACCCTTTTCACGTACGCGCGTTCAATACGCTGAACCTCTACGAGCGCCAGATCCCGGAGGAATACGTTACCGTCGCGGACGGTCCCTTCCGATTTCGCTTCCCCAAAGCCGACGCCGCGCTCCTGCAGCGCTACATCCCTCGCCTCGCCAAGGAAGCCTACGCGACGTTTACGCGCGACTACGGATTCGAGCCAGAGGGCCCTCTCTATGTAGAAATCTACGCGGATCGTCCGAGCTTCGGGATTCGAGTGTCGGGGTACCCTCGAATCGCGCTGCACGGTGTTTGCTTTGGCAAGACGCTTGCGACAATTAGCCCGGTCGTTGAGCCCTTCAATCTGAGCATGACGCTCTGGCACGAGATCGCTCACGTCTTCCACATCCAGTCGACCGGCGGGCGTGTCCCTCGATGGTTCGCCGAGGGGATGGCAGAACTCGAGACCCATAAGCGGCGTCTGGAATGGCGGCGCGAGCAGAGTCGCGCCATTCATCACGCCCTACGCGAGGGTCGCATCCCGCACGTTAGTGAGTTGAGCCGCGCCTTCACGCGCGTCGACAAGATCGAGGACGTTACGATGGCGTACGCGGCGATGAACGAACTCGTCGCCATGATCGAAGCTGAGCAAGGGTATCCCGCTCTCATCCAGATGCTTGCGCTTTGGCGGAAGGGGCACTCGGATTCGGAGGTCTTCGAACTGGCTCTCGGCGCCACCGCAAACGACGTCCAAGAACGCTTCACCGCCTATCTCGGAAAGAAACTCAGGCGCTTTGACGGGCAGTATTCGCCGCCGCGCGTTGCCTCCGTTGCGCTCGCTCGGGCACGCGTTGAGGAGAAGCCGGACGACGGGGAAGGGTACGTTGTGCTTGGCCTGGCCGCCGTCGAGGAAGGCGACGCCGAGCTTGCGCGCGAGGCCCTCGCCTCTGCGATTGAACGCGGTGCTGAGCCGGCCGATCTGTTCTGGCTCAAAGCGCGAATGGCGAGGGCGGCTGGAGACTCGACCGGCGAGGTCGAGGGCTATCGAGCGCTCGCAAAGAGCGGAGCTGACGGTTACGAGCTCCAGATGCTCCTCGCCGCGAACGCTCTCCTTCACAACGATGACCCGGCGCTCGTTGATCACGCGAAGCGCGCTCACGCTTTTGACGGCGAGCAGACGCAGCCGCTGCGCGCGTTGGCGGCCCACGCACGGCGCCGGGACGACTCGTTGCTCGAAGTCTGGGCCGTTTCGCGGCTCGCTGACCTGGAGCAGCATTCACCGGCCCCGCACCGGCGCTTGCTCGAGCTCTATACCGAGGCGGGCGAGCTCGGCGAGGTGCGGCGGGCGGGCCCCGCGGCGGTTCAGGCGGACCTAGCCGGCATGCAAACGCACTTGCTCTACGCCGACGCGCTGCTTGCGGCGCGCGATTTTAAGGCCGCGGCATTCGAGTACGAAACCGCGGTGGTGCTGTCATCGGGCAAGGATTTGCACGCGCTTCGGGCCCACCGCGGGCTCGCCGCCGCGCTAAAAGCGCTCGGCAAACCGCGCCAGGCGCAGGAACAGGAAGAACTCGCTCGCAAATTGGAGAAGGTCCTATCGGAAGCTCGGCAATCTCGCCAAGGTCAGCTCCGCAAGCCCGAGCGGCCGTCGTCCGAGCATTGAGTTGCCGAGCCGGCGGCCGCGCCCTTTATTCTCTGACCTTGCTGTCTCGCAGGCCGAGCGCCTTGGCCTTCTTGTACAGGTGGCTCCGCTCGAGACCGAGCGCGCGCGCCGTTGCTGCCATCTGGTTGGCGTGAAGCGTTAGCGCCTCTTCGAGAATGGTGCGCTCCGCTTCTTCGACCAGAATCCTGAACGGCACGTCGGGCCGGTATAGCCCCTTCGCCGCCGGGCGCGACGCTGTGCCGAGCGCTCGTCGCACGTCCTCACCGGTGATCGTATCCTCGGGGTTCAGGATGACGAGGCGCTCGATCAAGTTCCTGAGTTCGCGGACGTTGCCGGGATAGGAGTGGGCGGCCAGTGGCTCGAGAGCGTCGTCGGCTAGCGTCACGCCGGGGCGGTTGTTGTTGCGGGCCGCCGCCACGAGGAAGTGATTTGCGAGCGACGAGATGTCGTCGCGGCGAGCGCGTAGGGGTGGCAGAGCGAGCGGTACGACGTTGAGCCGATCGTAAAGGTCGGGGCGAAATTCGCCGCACTCACAGGCCGCAGCGAGGTCGCGATTGGTCGCGGCGACGACGCGCACGTCCACCTGGATGGTCTCGCTGCCGCCCACTCGTTCGATTTCTCGTTCCTGGAGGACGCGGAGCAGTTTCGCTTGCATCGGCATCGGCATGTCGCCGACTTCGTCCAAGAAGAGCGTTCCGCCTGCTGCGCGCTCGAACTTCCCTCGCCGTTGCTTCGTCGCGCCGGTGAATGCTCCAGCCTCGTGCCCAAAGAGCTCGGACTCGATGAGCTCTGCCGGGACTGCTGCGCAGTTGAGTTTCTCCAGAGGACCCTTTGCCCGTGGCGACGCCCGATGAATGGCTCGCGCTAAGAGTTCCTTGCCCGTGCCGCGCTCGCCCGTGACCAGGATGCTTGCCTGGGCTCGAGCCGCACGCTCCAGCTGTTCGCTCAGCCGCTGCATCGGCGCGCTCGTGCCGATGAGTTCATCGAAGTAGCCCGCCTCGGCCTTGAGTTCGCGCGCCTCTTCCTCCGCACGCACCAGGCGGAGCGTGTTGTCGATGACCAGCAGCAGCCGATCCGTCGAGAGAGGCTTCTCCAGAAAATCGAGAGCTCCGAGCCGAGTCGCCCGCACGGCAGCGTCGATGGTCGCGTGACCAATCATCATGATGGCCGCGACGTCGTTTCCGTCCTTGCGCATCGCCTCAAGAAGCTCGATCCCATCTCCATCCGGCAGCGCTACGTCGAGCAGCACCACGTCGTAGGCCCCTTTCGCGAGACGCGTCCGAGCCACGCTCACGCCACCTGCGACATCGACGCTGTAGCCTTCCAGCGAGAGTGCTTTTTTAACGTACTCAGGATTGCGTGCTCGTCATCGACTACGAGTATCTGGGCGCGGGCCATGGGACCTCAGACGGTAATAGACAGGGCGTGAAGTGGTAGGCTCCCCGCGATGACGGAGCGCCAGCCAAAGGCGACTGGCACCTTAGCAGGTCGCCCCCTTGCCCACCTACTGGTCTATCTGCTGGAGCGACAGCTCACCGGCACGCTAGTCCTGCAGGCCCCGGGCGATCCGGCGGTCGGCGAGGGGGCCGAGAGCGCCGAGAGCGCCGAGCGCAATAGAAGCGTCGTGTTTTTCCATAATGGCGCTCCCCACAGGATCAAGACGTCCGATCCGGTCATCCATCTGGGTCGCTTGCTCGTTGAGGAGGGCAGGCTCGATCTCTCCGCGCTCAACGACAGCCTCGTGAAGTGGGCAAAAGTTGGGGGTCTGCACGGCCAGTTGCTCTTGGCCGAAGGGCTCATCGACGAGGAGACTCTGACCGTTGCGCTGCGGGAGCAGGGCGAGCGCAAGATGACCTGGCTTTTTGGTTTGCCGCGAGAGACCCAATTCGGGTTCTACCCAAACGAAGACCTCATCCCCGACTGGGGCGGCCCGAACCCAGTGCGGACCAGCGCCCTGGCAGCACTCTGGCGCGGCGTCCGCCAGTTTCCCATCGAGTCGGACATCGAGGCCACGCTCACCCCTTTGGCGGGGCGGCGTCTCCGCCTGCACCCCGACGCACAGCTCGCGGCATTTCATTTCAAGCGCGACGCAGGCTCGATCGTCGACCTCATCCGTGTCTCTCCAAAGAGCATGGACGAGCTTGCCGGCGCCTCGCTTTTGGCTCCGCTGCTCCTCGAACGACTTATCTACGTGCTCGTGATTTCTCGCCAACTGGACACGGGGACAGGCCCCCCAGTTAGGACGTCCCCGCCGGCGGCTCCGGCCCCGATGCCCGATTCCGAGGTCGTTCGGCCCCCGCCGTCGAGCCGGCGCGCGCCCCGGCGCCCATCGACGACGGCCTTTGACGCTCCCATGGACGACCTTCACCGCGACTCCATCGAGCTGGTCGATGACCTCCGGCGCCGGTTCGAAAGTGCCCCTTCACAAACCTATTACGAGCTTCTTGACGTCGAGGTGGATGCCCCGAAGACAGCCGTCCAATCCGCCTTCCTATCCCTGGCAAAAGACTGGCATCCGGACCGGTTGCCGCCGGCCCTCAAGGACTACCGTGAGCTCGCCGGGAAGCTATTCTCCCGCTACACGGAAGCCCACCAAGTGCTTTCGGATGACGATCGCCGGGCCGAGTACTCCAAGCAGCTCGAGGCCGGCGAAGGCGATGAGGATGAGCGGAAGCTGGTCGAACAGGCTCTCCGCGCGACGACCTACTTCCAGAAGGCGGAGGTTCTGCTTCGCAAGAACGACCTTGCCGGGGCTCGAGAATACGCTCGCCTGGCCATGGAGGACGACCCCGATCAGGTCGACTACCTCGCCTTTCACGCGTGGGCTGAATCTCACGACCCGGAGCGCATCGAGACCCAGCGTTATGATGACCTCGTCAAAATGCTCAGCATCGCGCTCAAGAGCCAGGAGAACCACAAGCAGGCGCGCACCTACCGTGCCCAGTTGCTCAAGCGCTCCGGGCGGATCCGGGAGGCGATGAGGGATTTCCGATGGTTAGCCGAGAACGACCGCCGGAACGTCGAAGCGCGCCGTGAGATCCGCTTGTACGAGATGCGCCGAAAGACGCAGGCCGGGTTTCCCGCTCCCCCCGTGTCCACCGCGGACGCCGGCGCGTCTGACGCCCCAAAGAAGAAGCGCAGGGGAACCGACGTTGGCGAACTCCTCAATCGCTTCCTCAAGAAGAAGAAGGATTAGGCGTCTCGGGCGCGTTGGCGGCGTCAGCGGCGCCGCCGGCCTAGACGGTCAGCGCTCCGACCTGGCGTAGCGCTTCGTAGACACCAATCGCGACGGCGTTCGCGAGGTTCAGCGAGCGGACCTCGCCCAGCGTAGGAATCGCAACGGTCATCTGCGCCCGCGACTCAATGAGGGCATCCGGCAGCCCCACGCTCTCGCGGCCGAAGATCAGCGCGTCCCCCCGCCGAAACGGGACGTCCAGGTAGCTGCGGGTCGCTCGCCCGGTAAATAGCCAGCTCTGAGGCGGCAGAACATCGACGCTGGAGCCAGATTTACCAGCCCCCGCGGGCGTACCAGCCCCCGCGGGCGTAACTGCAGCGATATCCGCTTCAGCCGCCTCCAAGTCGGGATGTCGGCGAACGTCTACCAGGTGCCAGTAGTCGAGCCCCGCCCTGCGCACGGCTTTCTCGTCGATCCGAAACCCCAACTTGCCGACCAGATGCAGCGGGCAGCGGGTGGCGCCGCAGAGACGGGCTATATTTCCCGTGTTCGGCGGGATCTCGGGCTCAACGAGCACCACATGAAAGGGATGGGCGCCGACGGTGCTCGGGCTGGCCCTCAGACGAGAGGAATCGGGCAGGAGTGAGGACACGTCGCCTCAGTGTCCCACGCCAGGGTAAGAAGCCAACGGCAGACTTTCCCTCGTGTTGCGACATTCGAAAGCCGAATCCGCAATCCATCACTCCCCGTACTTGACGCGCCGAGCGCCTCGCAAGTAGCCTCGCGCGGGCGTGAGATACTCGGCACTTCCAGCAGTTCTAGGTGTCGGGCTAGCGGTTTCCGCTAGCTCGGGTGCATTGGCTGGGTCGATGGATCCGGCTCTTGAGCGATTGGTTGTAAACCCCAGTTGCCATACCGAGGGCGGTGCGGCGGTGGGCCAGTGCATCCCGGACCACGCGGCCTTCATCAATATCATCGCCCAGTACGGCTACGCGTTCACACCGACCGCGATGCACTCGGCGCGGACGGTCGGCTACGGCGGCTTTCAATTCTCCCTTGAAGGCAACTACACGACCATCGACAACAGCGCCGATTACTGGAAGGACGGCACCCAGGGCGCGCGCATGACCGCCACCGACGCGGCATCGAAGGAGGGCTCGCCCGCCGGCGTGCTTCAGCTCTACTCGGCCAAGGTTCGGAAGAGCTTCGGCTTCGGCCTGGAACTCACCGGCGTTGCGGGCTTCATGCCCTCCACCAGCTTCATCAGTACTGGCGCGGACATTCGTATCTCCCTGCTCGAAGGCTTTCGGAGTGGCATCGGAGGGGCGCTGCCCGACTTTGCCATCGGCGGCGCCGTGCGAACCACGATGGGCACGCCCCAATTTCACCTCACGATCGCCTCCGTGGACGCGCAGCTATCCAAGCCGCTGCCCATCGCGGAGTCTTCGGTGATTACGCCCTGGCTCGGCTATCAATATGCGTGGACGTTCGGCGACTCGGGCGTCATCGACTTCACGCCGCAGACCGATCCGCTCGATTATTGCGACTACACCGGCGACGCGGTTCCCGGCACGCCGGCCACGGGGGTCCCGAGTGGGGCTCAGCCCTACCCGCCTCCCTACGACGGCGCTCCGGTGTGCAAGGTCGGCCCCAACGGCAAGACGGGCAACTCCGCTGACTTCAACAACAACATGGTCTTCGACAACGCGCGCGTCCGGCGACAGCGCGGCATCGTCGGCATGAGTTTCCGTCACGAAATCGTGAACGTCGGCTTCCAGTTCATTTTCGATCTCTTCTCTCCGGGCGACAGCCAGCCGAGCGATTCAGCCGAGGCCCTGGCGATGGAGAATATGGGCCGTCAGTATTCGTTCGTCGTCGAAGCCGGCGCGCAATTTTAGTCCGCGCCCCCAGCGCATTCTAGTTGGCGCTCGCACGCTCGGCCGGCTGCGCCGGCAGCGTCCCGCGCACGGCGAGCGGCAGATCGCTAAGGTCGTCTAGTCGCCCGCCAAAACGCACGGCGACGATCACCCCAGCGACGCTGAGCGCAAGGCTCGCGTAGAGACCCCACGCCCACGCAAACGCGATGGGCACCAGCGATTCCGGATCCGGCCGACTCAGCAGCAAGAGCACGCCCGCTTCGATGGTCGTCATCGCTGCGAACGCCGCACAGATGACGCGAGCTCCGCGCATCTTGGTGACCGAACGGCGCGTGAGCACGAGCGGGAACATCACGAACCAGCCGACGGCGCCGCCCCAAAGCCAAGTCAGCGGCCCCGCCGCGAATTGGTAGCCGGTCCAAGTGGCGAGTTCGGGCGCTCGCTCGTGACACCAGGGCGCGAAAAACGCCGCGAATCCCAGCACGCAGATCACGATAAGCGCCCCGCGCCCGCGTCCCAGGAACGTCAACGGCAGTTCGACGTCCTGCGGCGGATCCGCCGCTTTGTCGCTCCCGTCGTCGTCGGCCGGGTCGAAATGGGGCGGCAGACTCTCGAGCGGGACGAGCAGCACGCCGCACTCACCACAGGTACGCGCTTTGTCGGTGGCGACGACTTCACGGCAGAACGGGCAGGCAAGTAGGGCGGACACGGCGGTCCGAACGATACCTCACGACACTCCGCGACGCTTGGGCTGGTAGGTTTCGTCCTGGTGCGCTAGCTCTGAACCGAGATGAACCCGCAGGTGGCCAAGCTATTTGCGCTCGGACCGGAATCGGCGCACCTCCGTGAGGCGCTGACTCATCCGAGCTACGCCAACGAAAATCCAGGGATTCCGGACAATCAGCGCCTGGAATTCCTCGGGGATTCGATCCTCGGCATGTTTGTGGCCGAGCTGCTCTACGAACTCTACCCGGAGGCCGATGAGGGGGAACTCACGCGGGCCCGCGCGCGTCTCGTCAATACGGATGCCCTCGCCGCTTTCGCCCGCGCATATTCGCTGGAAACGGCCGTGTTGCTCGGCAGAGGGGCCGACGGCGACGGTCTTCGGACGCGTACCTCCATCCTTGCCGATGCGGTCGAGGCGCTCATCGCGGCGTCCTTTCTCGACGTCGGCGTCGATGCTGCGCGGAGCGCGTGTCGCGTCGTCGCGGAGTACGGGCTTCAACAGCGCCGCCACGACGACCCCAAGAGCGAACTCCAAGAACACGTTCAGGCGTTGGGCGAGCCCGCGCCAACCTATCGCGTGATCGCGACGAGCGGGCCGTCACACGAGAGGCAGTTCGAAGTGATGGTCGCCGTTGGGGACAACGACCTTTGTTTGGGCAGCGGTTCGTCAAAGCGGGCGGCGGAGCGAGCCGCCGCGGCGCGGGCCCTCGGCGATAGGCTTTGGGATCCGCGCCGGCGCGCCGGCAGTCGCGATTCTGATTGAGCGACGTCTGTCGTCTTAGCGCAGACCGCGTTCGCCCGGCTTGGGCTCCGGCGGCGCGTCGGGCTTGTGGCGCTTGACGGGCGGCTTGGGCTTCGCGAGCGGCTCTCCCATATCGACCTTGACGTGCTCGAGCAGTGCCGCGTTCACTTCACCGAGCTGGTCTGCGCGCAGCTTGGTGAGCATCGCGTTCAGTTCGTCGCGCAGCTTCGTCCGCGTCAGGATCTGGCGGATCAGATGACTCTCTTGCTGCAAGGTCCGATGCACCGCGGGTACTGAGCCACGGCGCCAAATCACCGCGAATTGCTCCCCCTCGGGGATGGGTGTGGGCGCGAGTTCCCCGTTTTTTATGGCTTTTGCGGCCACGAAGAGGCCTGGGTCCACCTTGACGCGCGGCCTATTCGTACGCCCGTCCGCCATCACGAAGCCGAGCTCGCCGCGACGCATCTTCGTGGCGTCGTCCTTCGAGTGCTTCTGCGCCAACTCGCGCCAATGCTGCACTGACTTGTCCGTCTTGGCGTCAGCGAGGACGGCGTTTGCCTCGTCCTCGGTGTCCACGAGGATGCGCCAGATCTGAACGCGCTCTGGCGTCTGAAAGCTCATGAGGTTTGCGTTGTAGTACGCGCTCACCTCCTCGGGCGTGACCGCACCGGGCTGTCGAAGTTGTTCGCGCAGCTGGTTCTGGACTGCCTCGCGCAGGATGGTCTGGACGCGTTCTCTGACGCTAGCGCTCTCGGCGAAGCCGCGCGCTTCGGCCTCCTGGGCGTAGAGTACCTCGGGGATCAGGACCTTCTCCAAGACGTTGCGCCTAATCTCCTCGGGCGTCGATCCATAGGCGCGCAAACGATTCTGTCGAATCCCTGAGAGGCGCCGTTCGAGATCCGCGGCGGTGATTGTCGCCTTGCCCACGCGTGCGACGATGGCGTCTCCGCCGCCGCCGGCCGCGTCGGCTGCGTTCGCCGGCGCTGTTGTCGCGAGGGTCGCGGTCAGGGCTGAGGTGAGGAGCGCGCCTATAGCTAGGCCTGGAAGAATCCGCATTTCACATGCGTTTTATGCGACGAACTCATCTTCGGCAAGCGCGGCCGTAGCGGACGTGTGGCGCGTGGCGCGCCGCGTCGGGCCTTGAGCCGAATTGAACGCGACTTCGTACTCGTCCGGAACGACGCCCATCTCCGCCAGCCGCTCGCGAGTCGTCTCCACCGCCACGCTGCTCGCGTCGATGCCGACGGCGCGCCGGCCCAGCTCCGCGCAGACCGCTAGCGTGGTCCCGCTACCCATATAGGGATCGACGACGAGATCGCCCGCGTCGGTGCACGACTCGAGGATGCGCCGGAGCAGAGCCCGAGGCTTTTGGGTCGGGTAGCCGGTGCGCTCCTTGGCGACCGGCGCGACGATTCCAATCTCCCAGACATCCCCGAGTGGCGTGCCTGGCGACGCCTCGCGGGTCTTGCTCGAGCGCCGTCGGCGCCCGGTGTCGTCCACAATGGCCCGCTGCTTCCGATCGCCCCAGGTGGCCCGCGTCGAGGCCGCCAGGGGTTCGTAGAGTTGGTTGAAGCGCGGCTTCACGGCGGGGTCTTTTACGTATCGAAGTAGCGTGTCGTGCATTCGCTGGAAGTTCAGCGTCCGGCTGGGCCAGCGACGATAGCGCCAGATGATCTCGCTCGCGAAGCACTCGATACCAAACACCTCGTCACACATGACCTTCACGTAGTGGCTGGTCTTGGAGTCGATGTGGACAATCAATGAGCCGTCGTCGGCTAGGAGTTCTCGGGCCGCCACGACCCTCGCTTCGAGCGCGCTGAGGTATTCGATGAGTCCGTCCCAGCGGTCGTCGAATGCGACTCGAGTCTGACGGACGCCCGATTTCGTTCGCCCCTTGGCTACGCTCAGATGTTGCCGGCCGGTTAAGAAGGGCGGGTCCATGTAGGCGAGCGTCACAGTCCCGCGGAGCGATTCCGTCAACGCCGTAATCGCCGAGAGGTTGTCGCCGGTAATCAACGTGACGTCATTCGGGGCGCCTCGTCGCCGTCGCTTGGCGGGTTGAGACCCGCTGGCGCTGCGAAGGTGGCCCTGCTTGGGCGCGAGGTCTCGTTTCCTGTTTGGCCAATGCAGCCGAACGTGTCCCCCGCCCCTATCCATGCTCCGCCTTGTCGCCCATGTTCGTGAATGCCCGTAAGGCGGCATCGTAGGTGCCCCGTTTGGAGCGGGCCAACTCTGCCGGCCCCACTCTCACTCTTAGGCACAGGCTCAGGCTCAGGTCGGCGGAGGGTCGACTCAGTTCGCTTGCCGAGCCGTCGTGCCGGGGGTACCTCCCGGCACTATGTCTCAGCGTCCGCGAATGCTCTCAGGTATGCAGCCCACCGGCGGCCTCCATGTGGGGAACTACCTAGGCGCGCTCCGCAACTGGGTGGAGATCATCGAGAGCGGGAAGTACGAGTCGCTCTGCTGCATTGTTGACGCGCACGCCATCACCGTGGACTACGACCCTCGCGAGCTCTCCCAGCGGACGGTGGATGCAGCGGCGGCATACATCGCTGCCGGCGTGAATCCCGAGCACGCGACGATCTTCGTGCAGAGCGCTGTCCCCGAACACACGGAGCTCACTTGGTACCTGTCATCCGTGACGCCGATGGGTGATCTGAACCGCATGACGCAGTTCAAAGAGAAGGGTGAGCAACATAAGCAGAACGTCAACGCCGGACTCTTTACCTATCCCATCCTGATGGCCGCAGACATCTTGGTTTATAAGGCCACGGCGGTGCCCGTTGGCGATGACCAGGTTCAGCACCTCGAGTTAGCTCGAGAAATCGCGCGCCGCTTCAACGGGAAGTTCGGCAAGATCTTCCCCGAGCCGAAGCCGCTGCTCTCGAAAACCCCGCGCATCATGGGCGTTGATGGGAAGACCAAGATGAGCAAATCCCGCGGCAATACCATCGATCTCCTGGATACGCCCAAGGCCCTCGAGAAGAAGGTCAAGCGCGCGTTTACCGATCCCGAGAAGCTGCAGCTGGGTGATCCCGGACGCCCAGAGATCTGCAACATCTTCACGTTCCATCAAGGCTTCTCGACGCCCGAAGATGTGGCGCGCATCGAATCAGACTGCCGCTCAGGAAAGCTCGGCTGCGGTGAGTGTAAGCAGCTTCTGGTGAAGAATATGAACGCCGCGCTCGACCCGATCCGCGAGAATTACGCGGACCTGCAGGCGCATCCCAAGAAGGTCCTCGACGTCCTGCAGCATGGCGCGGAGAGAGCGCGCGGACGCGCGGGTGAGACAATGCGTGAGGTTCGTTCCGCGATGGGGCTCAGCACGGTGCGATGAGACGACCGGGGCCGACTCCACCTTTCGGCGTCCTGCCGCGGCCGGCGCGACCGCCGCGATTGCTGCGGCGCCGGCGCGCATTGCTCGCGTCGATTCCGTTAAGGACCCGCTCCGGAATAACCTGTCCGCCCCGGTCGCCGCTCCATCCCCCCATGGCTGCGTTGCATCTCCTCAGAATACTCCTAGTATTCCTCGTCGATACGCCTCGCCAGCTGGGCGTTTCGACGCCCGGATTCGGACAACTTATTCCTGCGCGGGTCCTGACGCTCGGGCTGGCGGCCCTGGTGCTTTCCGTCCCCGCGTGCGAGCGGGCGCCGGCCGGCGCGACGCCTGAGGGAGCCGTCGCGGCGTTTGTTGACCGAATGGAGCGGGTGCACGGCGACCCGGCGATCGCTAAGAGCGCGCTGGCGTTGCTGTCGGCGTCTACCCGCCGAGCCCTCGACGAACGCGCCGCCCGCGCTACGGCCGTCGCCGGGCACGCATTCGACCCCGCCGACATGCTCGTGCCCTCGTATTTCCTCTTGGAATACACGCCGAAGCGCTACGTGGCGCGAGTCCAGGGCGATAGCGCCGAGGTTTCCGTAATCGGCGAGCGTCCCGCCACCGAGACCCGGATCGTGAAGTGCGTAAAAGAAGCCGGCCGCTGGCGGGTCGTCCTCGACCTGCCGGCCCTGCCGCCCATCAAAAAACGCTGACCTAAAAGCCTCAGCGTGGCAACGGGCGTGAGCGCGTCGAGGTCAAGGCGCGAGCGAGGGAGCCCCCGGAGCGTACTCGCGTACGTGAGGAGGCTCCGGAGCGAAGCAACGAAGAGATCGGCGTGCTCACGCCCTTTGCCCACAAAAAGCGAAACGCGCGCCGGGTCCCGACGCGCGTTGAGCGTTTGAGTTGAGACGACCTAGTTAGTGAAGAAGATCGACTCGATCTCGGTCTTTACCTGCTCTTCGGTCTGCTCACGCGCAATCGCGATCTCTTTGACGATGAGCGTACGCGCGGTGTCGAGCATGCGGCGCTCGCCGAAGGAGAGCTGCTTGTTCGCCTTCAGCCGATAGAGATCCCGAAGAACCTCGGCCACGTCGTAGATGGAGCCCGTCTTGATCTTGTCCATGAAGCCGCGATAACGGCGGTTCCACGTCTGCGTATCGAACCCAATCGTGCGCTCTCTGAGGATGTCGAAGATCTCGCGGATCTCTTCCTCGCTGATCACCTGGCGCAGGCCGACCGCATTGGCGTTCGTGACCGGGACCATGATCTTGCGGTCCGTGTCCAGGATACGCAGGACGTAAAAACGTTGCCGCTGGCCGGCGATGTCCTTCTCGTCGATGCTGATCACTTCCGCCACGCCCTGTGCCGGGTAGACTGCTTTGTCACCGACCTTGAACTCGTTATCCTGATCCTGGATTGACTCCATCATGTCTCCTAAAGCTGAAACGGGCGGCAAGTTGAGCTTCGACGGTTGTTTTCGGCCGAGAGGCCGACGTCCGCTCCTAGTGCTTTACTGAACCTTGGTGTCGTCGCTGCTGGCCCGGGGAGGCCTAGTCGCGACGACATCGCTGTTACTTGCGTTTTTAGGCCAGATGCCGCCAGGCGCGGAACTCTACTCAGGGCAGACCCCTTCGTCAATTGAATTTTAGCGCTGAGGGTCATTCGGCACACGATGACAAGGTAACCACTGTTGAGAAAAGCGCTCGTCCGGTCGTTAGACCCGCCGCGGGAGCGATTTATTCCCCTATTAGCTCCGCAATTAGTCCCCAGCGCACCCCTCGGTCAGAAACCGTACATGCAGCCGGTCCAGCCCACGAGAGGATCTGTTGGGCCAGAACCGCTCCAGCCACGATGACGTCCGCACGCTTGGGTGCCAGTCCCTTCACCTCGCGCCGAGCCTTCAGAGGGAGGCTCGATAGAACCTTGATGAGCTCGTCGACGGACTCTCTCGTCAGCGTTGCTCCATGGATGAGGGCGCTGTCGTAGGGCTCGACCTGGTTTGCGACGGCGCAGAGAGTTGTGACCGTCCCCGCGACGCCGACCACCGCGGCCCCCGGTCCGGGGGGCGTTACCGTGGCGAGTGCGCTGCGGACGTGGTCCCGGATCGCCTCCATCTCGTCTTGCGACGGTGGATTGGTCGCGACGAAGCGTTCGGTTAGGCGCACGCTGCCGATGTTGAGGCTCGTCCGCTCTTGGATCTCGAGCGTGCCCGCCGCGCTCTTGCGTCCGACGATGAGTTCCGTGCTGCCGCCACCGATGTCGAAGACGCAGAGTTCTCCACTCGCCGTCGCGACTGATTCCGGCGCGAGACCTGACAGCGCGCCTCGGAAGGTGAGTTCGGCTTCGCGCTGGCCGCTCACGATCTCCGGCGCACATCCCGTGATGCTCTCTACACGCTTGCAGAAGTCCGCGCCGTTGACCGCGTCGCGGGTCGCGCTAGTGGCCGCGATGGCCAAACGCTCGACGCCGTACTCGCGGATGACCCGTGCGTAATCTGCGATGGCCGCGAGCGTTCGATCGATCGCGGCCTCGAGTAGAACGCCGCTTGCGTCGCAGCCTTCGCCCAGGCGCGTGATTTCTGCGCGCTCTTCGATAGGCTGTCCTTGCGCATTAGCGACTGTCAGCAGGGCCGAATTGGTGCCGATGTCGATCGCAGCCACGCTATCAGTTAGCGTCATTTGAGCTGATTGAGGTTTAGCATTTCCTCGACGTCCGGCATCACGACGAGCTCCACGCGTCGGTTTTGCTTTCTTCCGGCGGGCGTATCGTTGGGGGCAACCGAGTCCGTATCTGCGTAACCTGCAGCGCTCCAATGCACAGGCGAGAGGCCGCCGTCGCCGGTCAAGTACACCACCACCGACCGGGCTCGCATCGCGGACAAGCCCCAGTTGTCGCGGTACGGACCTGCTCTCATCGGTGTGCTGTCCGTGTGCCCGGCGACCTGGAAGTCGCGTTTCGCGAGCTCTGGGTCCGTTCGAATGACCTCGGCCACTTTGGAGAGGATCTCTCGGCCGTTCTGCTTGAGGCGATCACGCCCCGAGTCGAAGAGAACGTCGCCGGGCAGTCGGATCACCATCCGATTGTCTCGCACTGCGAGTTCGAGCCCGAGATTGGTGAGCGTTTGCAGTTTCTTCTTTAGCCTCCCGAAGCGCGCTTGCATCTCTCCGAGCTGTTCTGCGCGGGCGCGATACTCCTCTGTCGCGCGCCGAGTCTCTTCCAACGACGTAGAGAGGTTATTCAAGTCGACGCCGCGTGCGAGCAGCTTCTTCTTGAGATCGTCGACCTCAGAAATCGCGTCGGCGTACTCTGTTTCCGCCTTGCGATGCGCCTGACGCTCCGCGTCGAGTTCGGCACGCAACATCGCGATTTCGCGGAGTTTCTGCTCCCATTCCTCCTGCGAGTAACCACAACCGAGTGTCGCGATCACGACGAGCAAGACTGAAGCGCGAAGCGTGCGCTTGGGGATCCGAAACGGCGTCCGAACTCTTTGCATCAATACCGCCTAACCGCGTCGACGTAGCGCCGCCTTGAATCGGACGTCAAGATAGTGGTGTTGGGTAGATGCCTCGTGGTTTCTCAGTCCCAAGTGAGTCGCGCAAGCGAGGTCACGAACAACAAAGCAGTCCGAGTCCGGAACCGTGCGGACGCTGAGTTGTCTGGGAGGATAGGCAGAGACGAGCTCCAATGAACGCGCGTGACCAAAACGCACATTTCGCAAACACTGCGCCGCACTTCACACGTGCACAAGTTTCGTTGTCGCGCCGTGCCACACCGTTCTCACGTTGCAAAACGTCGTTCTCGCAACGCTACGCAATCTGCGTTTCGCGCTACGCACACCGACGAATGCGTGCGTGCAAACACACTTCGATGCGCGTCGACACGCGCGCTAACAACACTCACTCCATCACGTCGTTCCGACGTCGTAATGGGGCCGCTCCCAATTTCTGTATCAATATGGTTGCAGACTTTAAGTTGACACATCACAATAGATGGCAATATACGTCGTGCAACATACCCCCGGGAACATGAGGGAGTGGATCCGGGGTGACGTAAGTAGGAGGCATTAGTTATGGCTGCAAAAAAGACAACAACGAAAACGCGCCGTAAGAAGGCAGCCACCAAGAAGGCGCCCAAGGTAGCGAAGAAGCGCGCAACAAAGAAGCGCGCAACGAAGAAGAAGGCCACCAAGCGTAAGGCCACCAAGCGTAAGGCAACCAAGAAAAAGGCCACCAAGCGTAAGGCAACCAAGCGTAAGGCAACCAAGAAGAAGGCTGCGAAGCGCAAGGTAACGAAGCGCAAGGCAACGAGGAAGAAGGCCACCAAGAAAAGGGCCACCAAGCGCAAGGTTGCGAAGAAGAAGGTAGCCAAGAAGGCCACCAAGAAACGCGCAACCAAGAAGCGCGCGACCAAGAAGCGCGCCGCCAAGAAGTAGTGACGTTATGAGCATTACGCAGGCTGGACAGCCTCCGCTTACGTAAGACGGGGGACGACGGCTCGGGGCGGAATTTCTGCCTCGATGCCGTCGTTGGCTGGCTCGCTTGATGCTCCAAACGTTGCGAATTCACCGACGCATTCGCGCGGCGGTGTCACGGTGCTCGCCCTGAGATCCGGGGGGTTTGAGCACCAGCGTGACAAATGGCAGTTGGCAGACGATCCCATTTTCGAAGCGGCGCCACGGCGCGATCTGATCGCCTGCGGTACCCGCGCTCCAGGAAACTGGAAGCAGCGAAGCAATGCGCAAGACCACTGTCTGCGCTTTGAGAACAGCCCACGAGCTTCGCGTGGGTAGGTGGCACACCCCGACGCGCATGAGTCGCGAGGGGCCAAACTCGACAGCAGTCGGGCGAAGCAGTTCGCTACGCCGCCGGCTCGCCCGAGCCGAGCGCTCCGCTGGAGGCGTCGGTCTGCGCAGTCTGCGCCGTCTCGGACAGAAGTGCCGGACTCGCAGCCACTAATTCAGCGCTCGCGCTCTCGTCGCCGAACGTCGCGCTCGCGACGGCCGCGTCCCCCCTTTGGCCACTGCGGCTCCGCAGCTTCCAGAACAGGATCGCGGGCAGCACGAGCATCGCAGCCACCAGCGTCGTGATCTCTCCGAGCGCTGCCGCAAGTCCGAAGCCTGCGACGGCTTTGTTGATGGACATCAAGAGCGCTCCGTAACCCAGGGTTGTCGTCAGCGAACAGAGCACCACCGCTCCGCCCGTCTCGATGAGCACGCGGTTGAGATCGGCCTCGTGCGAGATCTCGCGGCGCTTCATCAGGTTGATGACGTAGTCGGCACCGACGCCGATGCCGATGGGGATCGCGACGAAGTTCAGAAAGTTCAGCTTGATATCCAAGGCCGCCAAGACGCCGACCAAGTAGAGAACTCCCAGCACCAACGCGCCGAGCGCGCCCCATCCCGCCGCGCGCCCGCGGAACGCGATGAGGATGATCACGAGTGTTCCGAACAAGCTGAGCCCGATGGCAACCGGAGCGTCCTCTTTGATGTTGATGAGCATGTCGGAGAAGATGACGGGATTGCCCGTACCCTGAATCCGCTCTCCATTCTTGAGTTGAACCTCTCGGAATCCGTCCGCCCAGCGCATCAGATAGCGGGCGTTGTAGACGCTCTCGTCGTCGGCGGGCGCGATATAGACGGCCCGGCCACGGGTCCCGTCGCGTTCGATGAAAGGCCGCGCCACGAGCTCAGGGAGGTCCGCCATGTTGATCGCGGCGAGCTGCTCCGGGATGTGCGGAGCGATCTCGCCCCACGTCTCGTCGTCGATGTAGCCGCGCTTGCGAGCCTTCGCTAGCAGCGCGTCGGTCTCCTTGAGTAGCGAGAGTTTCTCGTCCTGTTCCGCGGGTAAGAGGTCGTGGATGGAGACGACCTTCGAGAAGGGCTTCTTCTCGGAAGGTGCCGCGTCGCGTCGGCGCTTCAGTTCCGTGACTAGGGGCGGCACCTGGTCGACGCGGTCCGTCAGGATCGCATAACCGTCCTGCCCGAGCCGCCCCACGATGCCGTCGACCCGGCGCGAGAGCACGACTGCGCTCGTCGGCGCGCCCGCCTCGTTGCGGATGTTGCGGAAGTCGTACTCCATCGGATCGTCGGCCACGTATCGAATGGTCAACGCCGCGCAGGCGAGGCCTGCGCCGATGCCGACCACGGCGACGGTCCGGGAGAACCGGCGAGCGACCCACGCGAAGGGGTAGCCGTAGAAGCCGCGCAGCTTGAGCCGCCACGGTTTCTCTCCTTCGAACATGGGCCGGGCCCGTTCGGAAATGACGAGGATTGCCGGCAAGACGAAGTAAGTGGCCGACCAGCAGAGCAGCATGCCGGCGCCGGCGATGATGCCGAAGTGCTTGAAGCCGTGGAAGTCCGTCGCGGCGAGGGAGGCGTAGGCGACGCCGGCGGCGCAGGATGCCGCGAGGGTTGCTCGGTAGGTGTCGATGTGGCTCGTCTGGATCGCTTCCGCCACGCGCGCCTGCCGCTCCTCGCTGCTGAGCCGCTGCATCCCCTGCTGGGCTTGGTGGCGCCGTTCCTCCACATAGCGAGCCATGTAGATGATGCCGAAGTTGATCCCGTTCCCAGCGATGATGCTGGCGAGGAACATCGTTGCGGTGTTGAGGTGCCCCACCGTCAGCTGCGCGACGCCGAACGTCCACACGCATCCGACCAGGATTGTCGCCCCCATCGCGACCAGCATCCGGACGCGGAGGAAGAAGAGGAATACTACAAGGAGAACGAGCAGCACCCCGCTGACGCCGACGCGGGCGAGATCACTCTCGATGGCGGCCCGCTGCTCGGCGCTCGTGATGGCGCTTCCTGTGTAGTAGGCCTGGATCCCGGAGTCGGGGTGACGCGCGGTGAACTCGTCGACGATCTCCTGAACCCTCGCCCGGAACTCGAAGGCTTCGGGAGTCGCGGTCCCCAGCGGCGTGCGGATCAGGATCGCCGCAATCAGCCCGCGCTCATCCTCGCCGATGTAGTAGCCATCCACCCCTTTGGATGCCTTGTCCGTGGTTTCGTCCACCTTCTTCTGAAGGTGATTGCGGACCGTTTCGGCTGTGATGGGCTCGGGCGGCTCGTCGTCCAGCCCCAGGCTTGTCCCGGTCTCACGCCCGACCTCGTAATCCCATCTGGCTTCGACCTCCTCGTGCAGGTTCTCGATATCCGAGAGCGACACGTAGAGGTGCTTGTTCGCTTGGAAGAAGGCTTCGATGGCGGCAGTGCCTGTGTCGACTGCCGTTACCCACTTCTTGTCCATCGCTTCGAGGCTGGGTGTGACCTCGTCGACGAATAGCTTCAGGTCCTCGGGGTCGCCGCCTTCGGGCGCTTCGGCCACGAGCGTGAGCGTTGAAGTGCCGCCCATGCGGTCGGCGACACGCCGCGCCTCGATGACGCTGGCCTTGTTGTCCGGAAGCAGCTCGCCGAAGGACGTGCGCACGTCGCTGAACAGGAGCGCAGAGCCCCAGCCCGCCGGAACCAGGGTGATCAGGGCGATAGCGATGACAAGCCACGGCCGAGTCGACTGGAGTTTCCCCAGGGAGAGGAGCAGGTTGCGCAGCCGGACACGTTCCATGTGTGTAGGGACCCGTGCAGTCACTGTGCCAGGGTGCGCCCCGCAAATAGCTCGAAATACGCGGTTGGCAAACGGGATTGCGTGGTGCTCCAAGCACGCTGGGGTGAACTAACCACAATTGTGCGGCCAAGCCCGCAACAGTTTCACGGTCAGGCTGCCCACCGGCCAGTGAACTCAAAAGCCCGGCCGCGTCTCGTCGTTCCGTTGCTATCCGAATGTCGTCGCGGCCACTGATTCTCGGCCGTCGGGCCCAGGCCCTCGACCCACTCGGCTGGATGGGTTAATCGCCGACGTTAGGCGCTCAGCCTCTGGCTTGGCTTTTGGCTCAGCCTTTGGCCTGGTCTCCGCTGCGCCGCGACTGCTGCAACACCCGATAAAGGGATCCGAACTTTGGCGAATCCAACTCGACGAGTCCGCGCTTGTCTCCTTCCACTCCTGCCGCTGCTGGCGATCATCTCCCTTTCCTTTGCGACCGGCTGCGGTTCTGGCGATAGCCGGCCTCAGTATCCCCAGCGCGCCCAGCAATGGTTCGAGCGCGCTCAGGCAAGCTACCGCCAGGCAGACATCGACGACGCTGCATCCGCCATCGCCGAAGCCCTCAAGCTCACCCCGCAGCGCCCCGAGGCACGCATGCTCGCTGCCAAGATTGCGCTGGCGAATCTCGAGTACGAACAGACTCTCGCCTTCCTAAAGGGGATCCAAAACACCAAGGCGCAAGGCCTGCGAGCGAGAGCGCTCTGGTATTCCGGCAAGATAGAGCAGGCTGCGGACGCCCTCGACACCCTGCTTGCGGATCCGACGGTCCGAGACGATTGGGCCAAGCAGGTCTCACGCTTGGCGCGACTCGGAGCCGTCCGCGTGCCATTCCGAACCGCGGGCGGCCGCCTAGCGGTCGTCGAGATCCCCAGCGGCGTAAACGCGCTGCTCGTGCCCGTCGAAGTCAACGGTGACCCGGCGCTCGGCATGATCGCAACCGGCTCACCAGAAACGGTGATCGACTCGCGCGGCGGCAACGGACCGGCGTGGATTTCGCTGCGATTCGGCGAGCGCCTCGAGGTCAAGGACGTCCCCGCCATCAGCCAAGACCTATCCGGCCTCTCGCGGATGCTGGGCGGTGCGCCCATCAAAGTACTGATCGGAGCGAATCTCCTCAGGCACCTCAATCCAACGCTCGATCTCGCCGGTGGACAGTTCGTGCTGAGGACGACCGAGCCGTCGGCGCCGCCGGAAGCCACCACGGTTCGCGTCATCTACGCTCGCGGCGGCGGAATGACCCTGCGGGCTAGCGCCGGCTCAGCCCTCGCCCCCGCGCAGATGCCCTTCTACGTGAGCACCATGTTCGGGCCACCTGTTGCTCTTACAGACGAGGGTTGGGACAAGGCTGGAATCAAGGTGAACTCCCTCGAGCCGGTGCCCAGCCAACCCTCCCTCAAATGGGCCGTCCTGCCGATGGTCAAGCTCGGCGAGTATGGGGTCAGCAATGTCGCGGGGGTTTACCCGGCCGATGTCCCTACAGACTCGGGTATCGATTATCAGGGGGTGATTGGCCTAGGCCTGATCGGCGCGTTCCGCGTCACCCTCTTTGATGGGGGGCGGGGGATGTGGGTAGAGGAGCTTGCCCCGGGCCCGCTCGGACCGCCGCAGCCAGCCCTTCCGGCAGAACCTGCGCAGCCAGAACAACCTGCGCCGGCGGGCTCATCGCCGCCCGCTGTAGTCCCGCCCCAGTGACGCAAAAACGGGTGGTTTGCACCGAGCCCAGTCCGTATTACGCGTAAGCCATGAGCGAGCGGCAGATCGCGATTTACGCCGGTAGTTTCGACCCACCCACGAACGGGCACCTCGATCTCGTCGAGCGGGCGTCGATTCTCTTCCCTGATGTTGTCGTGGCGGTCGGTATTCACCCGACGCGGCAAGCGCTCTTCACGCCCGAAGAGCGGCTGGATCTGCTCGCTCAGATCTGCAGACCTTTCCCCAACGTCACGGTCTCGTCCTTTCGCGGCTTGCTCATCGATTACGCTCGCGAGATCGGAGCGCCCGTTATCGTGCGCGGACTGCGCGCCGCCACGGACTTCGAATACGAGCTACAGATCGCCCACGCGAATTCCGATTTGGATCCGACCGTGGACACGATCTTCCTGCCGACGCGTACGAACTACGGGTTCATCTCGGCGTCGCTCGTTCGCGAGATCGCCAGTCACGGTGGCGACGTGTCGCGCTACGCGCCGCCCGAGGTTTGCGAGGCGCTGGCCGAGAAGTTCTCGGCTTAGTCGGCGGCTAGGGCGTTAAGTCGGGTTGCGGCTGCGAGGAGCCGACCCCCGGTGCCTCGGCTGGGGTGTCGTACAGGTAGACGATCCACGGCGACGGCATAAAGAGCAGCACGAAGAAGCTCAGGGTCAGGATGGCCACGCCTTTTCTCACGGGTCCGAGCTGCGGCTCCGAGTCCGTGGGTGGGTGAGCGAGACCTGCGCGATTCCGCAGGAGCGCGAGCATCCCGAAGATCACGAGCCACGTGAGCGTCGCCCCGACGAAAGTCTGCCCCGAGACGCCTTCGTCTCCGCGGAGGAATGGGATTCCGAACGTCACCCCGTTGTAGATCAGGAGGGCGAGAGGGAAGAAGAAGACGTATCTCGCAAACCGATTCTGTCGCTCACCCAGCAGGGCATACGCGACATGGCCGCCGTCGAGCTGACTAAAGGGCAGAAGGTTGAGGAACGTGACCAGGAAACCCACCCACGCGGCGAGCGCGGTGGGGTGCAGGTTCACGTCGTAGCCCGCAGGCATCGGTCCAAACACCGCGAATTTCAGTGCCCAGTACAGGATGCTCTGCCCCTCCTGAATTACCAGACCAGTCCTCGGCAGCGGGCCGAAGGTCGACAGATTGAGTCCCACGACCATCATCGGGATTGCGACGACGAGCCCGGCGAGAGGTCCTGCTGCGCCGAAGTCGAGTAGCGCGTCTCGTTTCCTGGTCCGTTCGGAAACCAAGATGACCGCCCCCATCGTGCCGAAGGGGCTGAGGAAGGGCAGCGGAAGAAAGTAGGGGAGCGAAGCGGGGATCCCGTGCAGACGTGCCGCGGTGTAATGGCCGAACTCATGCGCGAGCAAGATCGCCATCAGCGGGACGGCGAAGCTGGCACCGGGGATGAGTAGCGGCGGCTCTGCTGCGGGATCTTCCCACAGCGTGCCCGCCCAAAAGACGCTGGCCACCGTGAGTACGAACAGAATCAGCTGCGTTCGCCAACGCAGCGGCGGCTTCGCCTGACCACGCAGCGGTGGCTCCGGCTGCCCGTACTGCGGCGGCTCCGACTGCCCGTGCTGCGGCGGCTTCCACAGCTCGTTACTCATCGGCGTAATTCCTCCGACAGCTCCTGCACGAGTCGATCGAGCCGCGGAGCGAGTTCGCCGTCGAGTACGCCGAGTTCCGTTTCGAGCCGTAGCGAGCCGACGGCGCGAGCGTCATCGGGACGCACGTCGAGGCTCTGCTCTGCAACGGAGAGGAGGTGCAGCGCGTCGCGCAGATGGGGCGCGTCGCTCGGGTGACAGACGATGGTGATCTGGCGAGCCGCCCGGAGCTCGGTCAATGCTGCTTTCGCAAGCGCGGTGACACGTTCGGGCTGCAGACGTAGCTCGTCGCCGAGCAGGCGTTCCGCCAGTAGCCGGGCGAGCGCGACGGTTCTGTCTAGGCTCCGTTCGTCGGATCGCGCCTCGATCTGGGCGAGTTCGATGAGCTTCGCCGAAAAGAGCGCAGCGCCTGCCTCGCGCCCCTCGCGTTCGGCTGCCGCGCGCTGTTCGTCGGCGTCCCGCTGCGCGTCGGCGACGAGTTTCGTCGCTTGCCGCTGTGCGTCGGCTAGCAGCGCGCGCGCGGCGTTTTGTGCGTCGAGCAGCTCGGCGCGGAGGATTCGCCCGCGCCGGATTCCGAGCCGTTCGCTCTGTGCGTCGTCGTCGCGGCCCGGAGGTTCGCCGGGAATCGTCGTCGCGTCCGGGCTCTCGACGCGCAGAATTCGTCCTCGCGTGATGTTCACTCAATGCCTCCGCGCTGCGCGGCGTTGAGGAGTCTGGCGAGGGGCTCGGCCAGCGCGGCCGCCCGCTCTTGTCGCTGCTCGCTTGCCAATGCGTCGAGCAGAGACCTGGCGCGCGCTGTGGCGGGGGCGAAGCGCTCGCCCAGGTCGGTACCGCGCCGTCCCAGCAAGTACCGAGCGACGACGAAGGCTTCTTCGAAATGCGCGCTGCGCGCGCCGCGCATCACGCGACCTCCGTAGCAACGTAGCGCCCGTCAACTTCCGCCACGCGACCGTCCCGGACGAGTTTTTCGATGTGCGCGCGCACGCTCAGGACCGCCATCGGCCAGACTTGCTTCGGCGCGTCGTCGTACGCGATCGGCACCAAGGATTTCGGCGTCGCGCCGCGCTCTCCAAAAGTCCGTAGAGCTGAGAGGATCTTCGTCTCGCGCATTCCGCGGTGCCGAATATACGTGCGAAAGAGCTTAGAGGGCTGGTCAATCGGCGCGCCGTGAGCCGGCAGCGCGCAAGTTGCGTTCAAGTCCTCCAGGCGAGCGAGCTGCTCCAGGTAGAGCGTCATATCCCCATCTCCGGGCTCAATGAGAATGGTGCCCTGGCTTGCGACCATGTCGCCGACGATGACGTGGCCCGCTTCCCGCTCGAGCAAACAGAGGTGCCCCGCCGCATGCCCCGGTGTGTGCAGAACGCTCCATCGCTGAAGGGCAGGGCCTTCGAGAACCAAGGATTCGCCATCCACGAGCAACCGGTCGAACCGCACGTTCGGGAGCCGCGCCGCTGTGTCGGCGTGTCCCCAAAGCTGAAGTCCGAGCGCTTTCGAGAGCTCCGTCGCACCGCCGATGTGATCCACATGATGGTGAGTCACAAAAATCCCAACCAGAGTACGCCCCTGACTCCTGAGGCCCTCCGCCCATTGGAGCCAATCCCGCTGCTCGTCCTTGTAGGGCGTCGCCGGCTCGACGAGCAGCACCTCTCGCCCGCCCAGCGCGTAGCTGTTGGTATGCGTGGCGGGTGGGAGCGTCGGAGTCCTCGTTGCGAGGCGCTCGATGCGGTCAGCGACCTGCTCAGGAGCGGGCATCGGCGGAGGCTAGCGCCTTTCCGCATCGACCCGCGGGCCGTTTGAACCGATCAGCCCATCTCCAGCTCGAAATCTTCGATGACGGGGTTCGCTAGTAGCTCGTCGCAGGCTTTTTCGAGCTGCTCTTTGACGTGGCCTTCGGCGGTTCCCGGCTCAAACTCGATCTCGATGAGCTTTCCGATGCGGACGCCTTTGACGCCCTTAATGCCGAGGGTTTCCAAGGAGTGCTGCACAGCGCGCCCCTGGGTGTCGAGCACCTCTCCTTTGAGCCGTACGTTGACCGTTGCTTTCATGAGTCGAGTCCTAGGTTGTGGCGCATGCGCGCTATCGGCTCTTCGAGGTTGGGCTCGAAGGTGTCGCCCGTGATCGTCTCCACGGCCTCGACGTAGCGGCGCACCGCCTCCACTTTGACGTCGTCGGGGATGTCCGGGATCTGGCCGTCGCCGCGGAAGCCTTGGTCCGCCAGAAATCGGCGAACGTATTCCTTGTCGAAACTCGCCGGCGCTTCTCCGCTGGCGAAACGCTCCTCGTAGGTGCTCGCGAACCAGAAGCGCGAGGAATCCGGGGTATGAATCTCGTCGATCACGACGATCTCGCCGGCCTTGGTCTTGCCAAACTCGTACTTGGTGTCGACCAAGATGATGCCCTGCTTGGCGCAGACCTCTTGCCCGAACGCGAAGAGGTCCATCGCTATCTTGGCGGCGGCATCGAACTCTTCGGGTGGCATGCCCGTCAGTTCCAGGATCTCTTCCCGGGACGCGGACACGTCGTGGTCGCCGTGCGCCGCCTTGGTGCTCGGCGTGAGAATGGGCTTCGCGAGCTTCTCGTGCTTGTGCATGCCGTCGGGCAGGGCGTTGCCGCAGAACTCCCGCACCCCCTGCTCGTAGTGGACCCAGATGCTCGTGGATGTCGTTCCTGTCAGATAGGCGCGGACCACCATCTCAACGGGCAGGGGCGTGCATTCCTCGACCACCATCACATTGGGATCGGGGGTGCCGATGACGTGGTTCTTCGCGATCGACCTCGTCTTTTCGAACCACCAGGCCGCCACCCAATTGAGGATTTGCCCCTTTAGCGGCAGCGTCCCCAGGATCCGGTCGAAAGCACTGATTCGATCCGTGACCACGATGGCGCGCTGGCCGTCCGGCGAACTGTAGTTATCCCGGACCTTGCCCTCGTAACGCTTCCCGAGCGCATCGAAGTGGGTGACTTCCAAAGGGTGGCTCAGGGCCTCTCGGATCACGTCGTCTCTGATCATGACAAGCCGGCTAATACAACAGCTGACCGCAGGTGTGGCAGCAGAGTGGGCGGTAGGTCTATTTGGCCGGTCGAAATGCGGCTGCGGGGGCCCAGAATTGGCGTCCTTCGGGTGGCGCCAGGTGCATCGACTTCGGCATCACGCTGACCCATTGGGCGACTCTGTCCACGATGTAGACTTCTGTTTCTGGCTCGATTTGCCCGATCTTGGGGGCATTTTTCTTGGCCTCGCCTAGCAAGTCCACCGCCACGGAGACCTTCACTAGGGTGGCGTCGTCGCCGAGCTTGAGGCGCGGGCCCGTGCTGATCAGAGTCGGCGGAGGGAATTGGTCCACCAATTCGCCTTTTGGTAGCCGCCGGAGCGCTCGCTTCTTCACCCAGCCAGAAATATCCACCGCCTCGTGCAGCTCGACGTGGATCCAGGAGCCCTTGCGCTCGGTGCTCCAGAAGAGCGGGCCTGGGTCCACGAGTCCTCGCTGCAGCCACATGATCGGCTCGGCGTCCCGGCTCGGGCGGTCGAAGAGTTCGAGACTCTCCTTTTCGAGTACGTATCCGCGCGCATTGCCCGGAATCTCAGCGGGCGGCCTGCGGACGGCCTCCAGTGAGAGCGCCGCGCACGACGTTTGAGCGACAAATACCTGGTGAAACGGAAACTCCATCCGCATCTCGACGGTGATCACCTTGGCGTCGGCGTTTCGGAACGCGATTCGGTAACCGGCGCCAAGCCAGACGTGAGACGGCACCACGGTCACGGGCCGATTGAGGTAGAGCGGCAGGTCCTTCACCGCTAGGTAGCCGCGAACGCGGAATTGCCCTCGACCGGTCCCGGTTTCGATGAGCGCTCGCCCGCTCGCCTGCCGAGGCAGCTCGAGGACTCGCATCGCTGTGCGCGCGCCTGTGAAGCGAGCGATGGGTTTTCCGTCGACCGCGTCGTTGTAGACGGCGACGCCAAAGAGCATCCCCGGGCGCCCCATGATTTGGCAGGGGATCTGGGCTGCGACGGTCTTGGTCGTCGCCGGAGGAGGCCGTGTCGGTGCCGGAGCGGGGCCTGGCACCGGGGCTGGGGCTGGGGTGGGAACGGGTCTCGGGGCGGGCGGTTGTGCAGTGGCACTGGATGAGAATGCACCTGCTAAGATCACACTGGCCGCGGCTCGCCTGAAGAACTGTCGTCGCGTCTTGCTCATCATTTGCTACTCACCCAATGAGGGACCCGTAGGTCATTATGCTATCCGCCGAAATCGCATTTGGAACACCGCGAAAGCTGCCAAAGCCAAGCGATCTGCGGGGCCGGGTCGTAGTGCTCGACATCGCATTCGCGGGGCATCAGGTGACCAAGGGGTTTGACGGGATCACCCTACCTTTCATTGAGCGTCTCGGCGATCGGCTTCGTGCATGGGTTGACCACCACGACCACGAGGAGCACCGGCGATTCGCCGATGACCCGCGCTTTGTCCTCACCACGAAGGCCGAACACGGCGCCTGTCCGGAGATCATCACGCCGGAACTGGTCGAGCGCATTGGCCCCGTGGATACGATCGTCTGCCACACGGATTTTGACGGACTGGCCAGCGCTGCGAAGTGGCTTCGTGGCGGCCAGGAACCGTACCCCGGCTGCGATGACGACGCTCGCGCCATCGACACGCGCATTGGCAAGCCCTCGCCAAGAGCGACCCGGATGGACGAGGCGCTTAGAGCGCGTCCTCGAGATCTGGGCTTGATGGGGGTGATTGTCCGACATCTGGCCGAGGGGCTCGCCGACGATTCGCTCTGGGAGGACATTGACGCGGCGAGTCGCGAGTGGGCGGCGATTGAGAAGGAGACCCGCCGCGCGGCGCAAGGGTACCGGCGCTTCCATCCGGGCGTCGCGTACGTGGATGTAAGTGATGGGTATCGAAGGATCGACAAGACGCTTCTCCTATTGCTGGGGCAGGAACGCGAAGCCGTGAGCGTCGTCGCCGACAAGAGCAGCGTGGCTGTTGCAGCGCGTTATGACAGCGGTCTCGATTTCATTGAGATGTTCGAACTCGGTGGCGGGATGCCGACGCGCATTTCCGTAGCGAGAAAGCGCCTTTGGGAGGTGCTCAGCAAGCTCGGTGCGGATCCCGACGACGTCCTTTCGGGATAGCCGGCGAGTCTCTTTGACACATTTCTTTTCCCTTGAGGAAACTTCCCCGCAATGTTATGTCCTGTTGGCTCGCGCGTACTTTGTGTGCGTACCGAGTTTTGGGGGGAAAATGGAAATACAGTCGACGTTTGGGAATGGACTAGAAGAAGTCTATTTCGAGAATAGGTACGTATCCGTCTGCGGGTTGGTGAACGAGCGCACCCGCACGCTGCGTGTGATCGATTTTCGCGCGGGTCCGCATCCGGATAAGCGGAAGTGGATCTTAGATGTCGTTCGAGAGCGAAACTTGAAACGCGTGTACTCGCTCGTCGAGCGCGAGGAAGTTTCCTGCTGGATTCGATTGGGATTCAACCGCGAGGGCAGTGTGCCCGCCTTCTACAAGCGTAGTGATGCGTACGTTATGGGCGGGGTCATCGATCGCGAGCGCGCAGATTTCGGGCTGGCGCCGAATCCCACGGGTCGTGCTCCCGACTACGGTCGCGCGATCTCCGAGGGAGAAACATCTCGCCTCTACCAACAGGCGCGGCGGCTGGCCAAGACGCGATCAACCGAATCCTGGGCGGATATCCGCATTCAAAACGCGCGGCCCATGCAGGCGACGCGTGCGCTGCATACCGCTCGCGATTCGGGGCGGGCGCTGACGGAATTCGACCGTTTTGGGCGCGACGTGGAACGCCTTAGTTTCGTTTGCACGGGGAAAGGCGGCTTTTCGCTACTCGCTTCTGTGGAGAGCCAGTCGTGCTACTCCAACGCATTTCTCGAGTTGTTGACATCGCCTCGGACAGAGAATGAGGCGTTGCTCACCAGCAGCGCCATCCGAAGCCTCTGCGTGGAACTCGAGGATAAGGGCATGGTGAGTTGCTTCGCGCTCACGCCGCGAGACGACGTGGATCTCTCAGCGGCGTTCCTTGCCAATGGCTATCGGCGGACCGGCTATCTCAGAAAGCACCTGGTTCACGGCGACGAGCGGCTTGACGCATTCCTGTGGGCTCGCAAGCTGGCAGCGCTCGACTCGCCGGCGCTCATGGACGTCAACGTCGACGCGGCCTGACCCTATCTCGAAGGAACCCTACGCAACTCTACGCAACCATAGCGCCCCGGCTCGCCACGAGCCGGGGCCTATGACAACATCGTTGTTCGATGCGTTTCTCGTTCCTCATCACAACAGCGGTACTGGGCCTCTCTGCTAGCGGAGGAGCGGCGGTCGCTGGCCAGTTGGAGCCACCCGCTTCTGGCGCAGCTTCTGGCGCGACGCCCGGGCCAGCGGTGCCATCCGCGGTGGCTCTTGGCCACGCGGTCAAGAGCCTCGCGGCAAAGGCGGGTCCGGGCCAAAAGCCCCTCCAGGTCATGCTCTCGCCTGACCGCAAGCTGATAGCCCGGGCTTGCGCGACTCGCCGCTGCGATAGGGGCACTGACACGGAAATCGCGTTGCCTCCTGACGTCAGCGCCGACCTCTCGCAGGTGACCATCAAGAAACTGCGAGTAGGTCAGAAACGCCGAGCCATTTGGGTGAAAGCCCCGCACAAGGAAACGAAGCGCAACTGGCACGCCGTTTTCGGCGTGCGTCCGGGCTCCGCGGAAGCAACCGTGCTCTTTCAGGGGTGGGACGGCTACGGCTCTGGCTCCGGCGTGGAGGGCGAGCGACGCGGTCTTCGGGTGCAGCCACGCAAGATCGGAAAGAAGGGGAACATCACCCTGCTGGTGAGCGATCTTCGCGAAGATCTCACGCTCTGCGGACGCCCCGCGCTCCTGGCGCCCCGCGCGCTGTCCGGTCACGATCTGAAGTTTCATGGGGCGACGATTTCGCGGCTGCCGTCCAAGGAACGTGCCGCCGCACGCAAGCTCAAAGCGCGGCCCGTAAAGAGCGCCCTACAGGCGGGCTCGCCCGGCTTGCTCAGGGCGGTGGCGGCCAGCAGCGCAATCGGAAACCCGGCGTATCTGACCGACGGCGACGATGCGACGACCTGGGCGGAAGCTCGTACCGGAGACGGCCGCGGTGAATTCGTCATCATGCGCGCGTCGAGTGGCGTGCCCTTGAGCGGATTTGAGTTCACCGTCAGAACCGATCCCGCCAAGAAGGACACGGCGCGTTCGCCCGACGAGGTCTGGGTCGTCACCGACGACGAGCTCTTCGACGTTCGCTTCCCATCCGGAGCGTTTCGGCAGCACGGGACGTATGCCATCGACCTCCCCTCCGAGGTGACCACTCAATGCGTTGCCGTCGTGCTGGGGCGGACACGCCGAGCCAAGGCGACCTCGGAGGTGTCTCTGACCGAGATCACAGCCGTCAGTCCGCTCGCGACCGAACCCGTAGAAAGCCTGATCGCCGCCCTCGACTCGGCAGCGGCGGAGCCGGCCATCGGAATGCTCATCCATCGCGGAGAGCCCGCGTACGTTGCCGTCGCGAAGGCGTACCCCGGGCTCTCTCCCAGCGCGCGGGCTCACGCCCTTGACGTGCTGGATCACGCGACGTGCGAATTCTCCGGCGCCACCTACGCCGAAGCTGTCCTCGGTGCCGACGATCGGCAGCGGGTGCACGCTGCCTCCCGGGTCGGACGGTGCCGCGAGCAAGCGAGCGAGGTCTTCGTTGCGGCGCTCGACGCACCAGGGTTTCGGTCCCAGCGAGCCGCGGAACAACTTGCCGATCTGGATCCGGGCCTCGCGGTCGAGGAGATCGTCGTGCGATTCCCGGCCATGTCGCTCGACGCGCGTCGTCTCATTCGGCCCACCATCGCTCGCGCCGCCGCTTCGCCCCGAGCCGAGTCGGCCGTGCGTGGCGTTCTGGCGCGTGACCTCTCGCCGGAAGTCACTACCGAAGTGCTTCGGCTTTCCGGGCCGCACCTCTCGCGATTCCAGCCGGAGGCTGGCGCTGCGTTCGCGCGACTCGCTACCCAGGACCTCGACTTTCGTAGTCGCTACCTTCTGGTAGAGCCCGCGGCTTCACTCGCCACCAGCGACGCCGCGGCGGCGGCGTTCCTGCGCTCTGCGATTGCTGACGATCCGGATTCGCGCGTCCGCGCCCAAGCCGCCCGGGCGGTTTCGGAGCCGCAACCCTTTGTGGAAGTGCTCGTTGTTGCGGCGACCGATGGAAACGTTCGCGTTCGCGAGGCGGCGACTCGATCGTTGCTTGGCGCAAAAGGTGAAGAGGCCGAAGACGTCTTGCGAGACCGTCTCGAATCCGATGCGTGGCCAATGGTGAGAATGGCGGCTGCCGATGCCCTTCGGGAGGCTTCGGCCGACGACGTCAACAACGAAGCACTGGCGGATGCCATCGCCGATCCGTCGCGGCACGTGCGGCAGGTCGTTGTGTTAGCGCTCGGCGCACGAGGCGCGAGCGCGGCGGCTCCATTGCTCCGTGAACGGCTTGTGGACGTCAACGAGCATCCCGAGGTGCGCAGCGCGGCGGCCGATGCCCTGGCAAGCCTCTGCGATGTCGAGGCCCTCGACGCCCTCACGGAGCTCGCTCTCGTGGCCGGGCGGCCCGGGGCGAACAAGTCGAGCCAGATCGTAGCCGCCGCCGCCTTGAGAGCCCTCGGGCGTCTGTCTCCTTCTGATCTTGACGCTCGCATCGCCCCCTTGCTCGCGAAAGAGCAGCCGCGGCATGTGCGAGGCGCTGCCGAACGCGCCCGCCTCATGCCTGCGACCTGCGGGCCGGGTGCCGCTGCGAAGTAGACGTTGTCCCGGTCGTCGCGGCCGAAGGGACGTGCAGCGCTGACGCGTTCGCCTCGCGGTGCTAGGGAGCCGCCATGTCTAAGCCGTGGACACTGGTGACCGGCGCGTCCGGATTCGTGGGATCTCGACTCGTGCGAGCGCTTGTTGACCGAGGCGAGCGCGTGCGCGCATTCGTGCGACCCGGATCGAGCCTCAGGCACCTCGAGGGCTACGCTCCGGATCAAGTGTCGCTGGCATTTGGCGATATCCTGATCGAGCACACGGTCTATCGCGCGCTGGCTGGTTGCGACCGGATGTACCACGTCGCGAGCAACTTCAAGATGTGGGACACGAAGCCGGAGCGCATTCTCCATCCGGCAATCGAGGGGACTCGAGCGACGCTTCGCGCCGCGCAGCGCCGCGACCTGAAGAAGGTCGTTGTTACGAGCAGTGTCGCGGCCCTCGGGACAGAGAGGGAGCCCGTCGAGATGGATGAGGAACATCCGTTCAATCTCGTGGACGCCGAAACCTATATTCGCTCGAAGAAGGAAGCGTACGACGTCGGCCTCGAAATGGCGTCGGAGCTTCCTCTCGTTACCGTGTTGCCGACAGGAATCGTTGGGCCTGGCGATTGGAAGCCGACTCCGACCGGTGCTGGGATTCTAAAATACCTGACCTTCCCCGGTTTCATGCGCTTCCCCGTGACTTCCGGTGGTCTCAATCTCGTCGACGTGGACGATGTTGTTTCCGGCCACATTCTTGCCATGGAGAAAGGAACGCCGGGAGAGAGTTATATTCTCGGCGGAGAGAACGTCACGCTCACGCAGATGTTCACGCTCCTTAGCGACGTGACCGGGCTTCCGCGCCCGGGCAAGCCGCAGCCGCTCGGCTTGGTCAAGCTCATGGGTCGAGCCATGGAACTCGGGGCGCGCGTTTCTGTTAGCGATCCGCCGCTGACGTATCGCCTGGCACGCGACTATGCGTGCTCCTACATCTGGGTCACGTCGAAGAAGGCGGAGACCGAGCTTGGGTACACGCACCGCTCTGCCCGTGACGCCCTAGCGCGTTCTGTCCGATGGTACCTGACCCACGGCTACGTGCGCGGAGACGCCGCTCAGCAAATCCGGCTGACCGTCCAGGGCGCCTGAACACCAGCGATCCCACGCTTTTGAGAAAGTGACCCGACCCCCAATTGACGGGCCGGGAACCCGTCCTTAGCTTTCTTGGATGGCGCGAAACGGGAGGCGGGTTGGAGCGAGCGCTGGCTGGAGCTGGTTCGCGCGTTTCGCGGGCATTGCGCTCCTCGTCGGAATGTTCGCTTCGGCGGCGCCGGAATCGAGCGCACGCGCCCCCGATCCCAACCAGCCCAACCAGGCTGATGCGCCCGGCACCGTGCTGCACGACGTGGCGGGCCCCGATCCGAGCGTCGCATCTGGCCCGCCGCCGATAGCGATTCCAGCGGACTTCGGAACGCTTGCGGCGGGCCCCATAACGATTCGCTACGCCCCAGGACTTCACGGTCCGGCGAAGCGTTTGAGCCACGAAACCCAGAGGATCCGCAAAGAGCATAGCGCCCTGCTCGGGCGGCCTACGTTGACGGAGCCGGTAACGGTAATCGTGGCCCGCGACGGTGGCGAAATGCGGGAGCTCGCGCCGGTCGGTGCGCCTCCGCCGCGCTACGCCCAGGGCGTCGCCTATCCCGGCTGGAGACTCATCTATCTCAGCCAGGCGCCCGTGCAGGGGGCCGGGATGCCCAATCTCCTCGAGGTGTACAGCCACGAACTCTCGCATCTGGCTCTCCGCGATGCGCTCGGCGCCGGAGCGGTCCCCCGTTGGTTTAACGAGGGGTTCAGCGTCTACGCGTCAGGCGAAGCCCAGGTCGCGCGCCTGGAGACGCTTTGGCTCGCGACGGTGGCCGGCGCGCTGCTCAGTCTCAAAGAGCTGGAGCATGGGATCCCCGCGGATCGCTCAGCCCTCGCCTACGCGCAGAGTGCCGACGTCGTGCGCTACTTGCTAGGCCGAGGCGACCGTCATCGCTTTGACCTATTGATCGATGGAATTGCACGCGGGCGCGGTTTTGAGGCGTCGCTCCAAAATGCGCACGGCATTACCCTCGGCGAGCTCGAACGTGAGTGGGTCGCCCACGCCGAGTCGCGCTTCACCGTCTGGCCGCTCATTCTGGGAAGCGGGACGTTTTGGGTGCTCATCGTGGGGCTCTTTGGTTTGGCCTGGTGGCATCGCAAACGGCGGAACCGTGTGGTGCTCGAGCGTTGGGCGCAAGATGAGGAGCGCGAGCGGCAACGCCAGATCGCACAACAGCTACGGCTCATGCGAGCGCGCCCGCAGTGGCTCTCGGTGAACTCCAGTTGGCCCGACCCTGCTCAGCGGCGTTGGCGAATGCTCAATTGATGCCACTCGTGCGGATCGCGATCCGGCGTCACGTTTCGCGGTCGACGTGATCCTTGGGCGCGGCGGCCGACTGGTCGACGTGCCGCTGTTCGATGCGACGGCATTCGTCCACGACCCGCTCGAAGATCCGCCGCACGGTTCCGGCGTCTAGCGGCGAGCTCGCGAGTCCGCCGAGTCGTTCTAGAAGCGCGCGCTCGCGGGCCGGGTCGTAGACTTCCATTTCCCGATGGCGCTTGATGTTGCCCACGGTGACGACGAGGTCCACTCGCTCGCGGATCAAATCGAGGATCTTCTTGTCCACGTCGTCGATGGCGACGCGTAGTTCTAGCAACTCGGGCGGTGCGCTCACGGCCTCTATGTTACGGGGGACGACGCTCGCGCGCCAGCGCGCCGCGGCTAACGCACTACCGTGGGGCATCCTGCTACAATTTGGACCTTGCGAACGGCGCCGCTCATAAGCGTTCCGCAGGCTTCTCCGCGTAGCTGGATCGTCGATTCATCGGCGTAGCTCCAGCCGTTTGCGCCGTCCGATTCGACCAGGTC
>PVBE011724210.1_pt1 | contig 45087 bp, 33 predicted proteins | sample 1631181 | NCBI WGS metagenome assembly PVBE01 (sample SAMN08397723, study PRJNA350692) | Marine metagenome, whole genome shotgun sequencing project. | isolation source: water | place: Pacific Ocean | collected 2012-04
AGCGTCCGATCAGGTAGGCCACTCCGCCGCGCGCCATCCAGACGCGCTCCAACTCATCCAGTCGATAGGTGCGCGCTACGTCCTGGGCTGTGGAGGCGGCCGGGTCATTGACCAGCACTCCGCCGTTCCCGTCCAAGCCCGTGATCATCAAGAGGTGTCCGGGCGTGTTGCCATAGGGGGCGTCGGTCAATTCGCCCAGCCGCACCTTCACGCTGATGATCAGGGGCATGCCCTGGCGCAGGAAGTGCTCCACGGCGTCCCACGAGGAGAGGCGCACCAGAACTCCGGGAACGCCCAGCTCGAAGGCGCCCTGCACGGAGCGCACCCAGTTGCCGTAGATGTCGTGCTCCTCGTCGAAGACCAGGCGCGCCACAGTGGTGGGTGAGACGGGGCGGCCGGCGTGGGCCATGGCCATGGCCACGCAGGTTGGAGAGCAGATGCGGGAGGACAGGTCCGATGGTGCGTCTCGTTGACTCAGGGCGGGCACGGTCAGCTGCACAGCTGCGGGGAGCGCCGGGATGCGGCGCTCAAAACGCATGTTCAGGTCCTGGGAGGAGGTGAACGTCATGGTCGTGCGGTGGACGACAACCGGATCACCGCTCTGCACGCCGAACACGCGCATGCGGTAGCGGGCTCTGTGCATGGACTCTTCCAGATGCAGGATGTCGACCTGCACCGTGCCGCGGTCATAGTAGCGCGTTGTCGGATCGGCCTGCTCGACGCTGCCCCAGTCCGCCAGGTGCAGCCAGGGCGACCAGGGACCGTCATCCTGCACGGACACTTCCAGAAGTACTCCGGCATCCTCCGGAACGTGCACGTTCCAGGACATGAGGAGTTGATCGAAGGGACCGCCCGCATCCACCGGTGCGGACTCGAACCAACCCTCCGGTCCGAGCATCAATCTCTCCCGCTCAAGGTCGAGGGAGCCATTGCGCAGGTGGGCGCCGTCTGCACTGGCCAATGGAACTCCGACAATGAAGCGGTGCAGGGGTTCGCCGAATGATGGCGCGCTATTGCGGGCGGGCTCCGGGGTACCGGTACAAGCCGCCAGAAGCAGCAGGATGATCGAGTGAGAGGGGGCGGTGCGGATCATGGCGCACCATTCGGCAGCCCCTCCTGGTCATCTGTCCAGGAACTTCCTGGTTTCTCTGTCCTCACAGTGGAGAATAGGGCCATGGGAACGCGCCTACACCTCTACCTTGCAGCACTATTCGGCCTCGGGCTCGTCGTCTATCCCCTGTGTTCGGAACCACGCCAGGCTGGGGTGAGCACATTGATCTGGCTCTCCCTGTGGGCTGCACCCGCGGGCGCCCTGGCCTCGCGGGTGGGCCTTGTGGGCTGGGTTGTGCCCGTGGGTTGGCTGTTGGCTCTGACTCCGGTCATTGGCGGCCAGCTGCCCGGACTGGAGGGCGTGCGCTTTGAGTGGTTCTACGGGGCTCTGGCGCTGGGGGGCTTGTTCGGGGTGGGGTGGGGTGCGGGGCGTGCCTCAGTGCCTTGCTCCGTGACCACGGCGGCTGTGCTTCTGATTGTCGGGCTGCTACTTGCCGCTCTGCCCTCCTTGGGAGGACTGGGCGGCATCGCACCCTGGTCCCCAGCCATGGCGGCCTGTTTCTTGGATTTCTCCCCCGCTTCCCTGGTACTGGAGTCTGCGGGGATTGATTGGATGCGCCATCCTGCCGTTTATGGCCCGGCGGGGGCGGACTCGATCGATCCCCTTCTGCGTCTGCCCTGGGTGGGCATGTGGGCCGGGCCTGGTGCGCTACTGCTTGGGTGCCTTACGAGTTGGATGGGCATACAATGCAGGGCCCGATCCGCTGCGTGAGATCGTGACTGCGATCTACGTGGCGAGCCTGCCCCCCCTCTCCCTTATGAGCCCCCGCAAGTTTTTCTGCACCTTTCCCCAAGAGCGCATCTCCGAGCCCATCATCAGTCACACGCTGGGTGAGAAGTTCGGCGTCGTTCCCAACATTCGCGCTGCCTCCATCGACGACGCCGTGGCCCTTGTGGCCGTCGAGATCGAAGGGGACCCTGAGCAGATTGAAAAAGCCGTGGCTTATCTCGTGGAGAAGGGCGTCAAGGTGGAAGAGATGGCCGCGGATGGCGAGAATCCGAGTGCTTGAGGCTACTCCTTGCGGCCCCCGCTGTTTCAGGTGGGAGTCAGGGAAGCTGTGGGCGATCGGGCTGCTGTGGGTTGCGGCCTGTAGGACCCCCGACCCCCTTGCGCAGCTGTCTACCAGCCCCCTACCCAGCAGGGGTGCCGTGGTCAGTGAGCATCCCCTCGCCACCGCCGTGGGCCTGCATTTCTTGGAACGCGGGGGGAATGCGGCGGATGTGGCCGTGGCCACGGCCTTGACCCTGGCCGTCGTCCTGCCCCAGGCGGGCAACCTCGGCGGCGGAGGGTTTGCGCTGTGGGTGCCGGCAGAGGGGCCGGCCAAGTCCCTCGACTTCCGTGAGCAGGCGCCCGCCGGATACGAGGCGCACCTCTACCTGGACGAAGCGGGAGAGGTCGTGGGCGAGCGCTCACTGGGCACGCCCCTGGCCGTGGGCATCCCGGGTTCGCCGAAAGGGCTGTTTGAACTGCATCGCCTGTTCGGGTCGGGCCGCTTCACTTTCAAGGAGCTGCTGGCTCCGGCGATACGCCTGGCCGGTGAGGGCTTCCGCGTGGACCCATGGCTGGCCGGGGCCTTGCGCGGCCAATGGCAGCGCAAGGGGCGCCTCACCCGTGATCCCGCCGCCAGTCGCCTCTTCTTTCCGGATGGAGAGCCACTACTCGCTGGCGAGATTCTCAAGCAGCCTCAGCTGAAGCTCACGCTGGAGGAGCTGGCACGGGGTGGGCCGCAGGTCTTCTACCAGGGTCCTGTGGGGACGGCGATGTTGAACGCTCTGGAGGCGGCCGACCGGCGCATGAACGGCGTTACCCAGGGCCAGGGCATGACGCCCCAGGATCTGATGAACTACGAGGTGAAGGATCCCGAGCCGCTGGTCGGCTGGTTCCGAGGCCACCAGGTGATCGGCATGGGCCCGCCCAGCTCTGGGGGCCTGGCGATCCTGCAGGTGCTGGGGATTCTGGAGGGCTTCCCCCTGGGTGCCGAGCAGACCTCCGATCACGAGGGCCACGTCCATCTCACCCCGCGCGCCCTGCACTGGTGGATCGAAGCGATGCGCTGTGCCTTTGCCGACCGCGCCCAGCATCTGGGGGATCCCGAGTTCCACTCCGTGCCGGTCAAGGAGTTGCTGTCTCCTGCATGGATTGCCGAGCGCCGGGTGTCCATCGGCGAGAGGGCCAGGCCAGATGTACAACCTCTCGTGGTCGCGGGCGAGGAGAGCGCCGAGACGACGCACCTGTCCGTGGTGGACCGCGCTGGGAACGCCGTCAGCCTGACGACGACCCTCAACGCGTCTTTTGGGAGCGGCATCCTTGTTCCCGAGGCCGGCTTCCTGTTGAACAACGAGCTCGATGATTTCTCCATCAAGCCCGGAACGCCGAACATGTTCGGCCTGGTGGGCGGACAGGCCAATCAGCTCATGCCAGGCAAGCGACCCCTGTCCTCCATGAGTCCCACCGTGGTGCGCAATGGCGCGGGCCAGGTGACCCTGGTCATCGGAGCTCCCGGGGGGCCTCGGATCATTACCTCGGTGACCCAGGTCATCCTGCGCGTGCTGGGCTACGGCCAATCACTTGAGGAGGCGGTCAGCGCCCCGCGGATCCACCAGCAGTGGGTACCCGCGAAGACCCGCCTCGAGCCCGGGTGGGACGAGCAGCTCGTGGAGGGCATCGTGCGCGACCACGGCCAGGAGGTGGAGCGGGCCAGGGCCTGGGGATTCGGCTCGGTACAGGCGATCCACGTGCTGCCGGGGGGGACCGTCTCCGCAGTCAGTGACCCGCGGCGCGGAGGCGTGGCCGGGATTGAGGGACAGCCCCTGGCCCGACCGGTGCGACCGGGGGAGTGAGCAGGCGAAGGAGTGGGCTGGATGAGGGGCAGGCTCTCCTCTTGGTCCACACAACGTCCCGGCGCCCAAGCCCAGGGCCGTAGCCCCGGGCTCCGCGCCCTTCCATCCTAGAAGTCGATTTCGTCCAACGCGTCGAGGTCGTCGTCGTTCAACTCCGCAGCGTCCGCCTTCTCTTTGGCGGCTCCGTCCTGCTTGGAGTAATTCAGCCAGTACGCTTCGTCCGTGCGGGCACGGGCCCAGACCTTGTGCAGCAGCTTGACGACCTTCTTGTTGAATACGTGGTCCTTGTCCGAAGTGCTATAGGCCCAGCCGGCGTTCTTGCCGTTGGAGATGTCCATCAGGGCGCGTTGCAATACGTCGCCGTCTCTGAAGCCCTGCTCTGTCCCGTAGTTGAGCTTCGCCATCCTGTTGACGATGGACCCGAAGGCCTTGGGGCCGTAGGTCTCGACCAACTTCTTGACGGCCCGGGAGCCGGCGGCGCCGGCGTCCGGGTCGATGGCCAGGGCGGTCAGTTGTTGGATGTCATCCCACTCGGTGGGGGTGGTTCCTTCTTGCGCTTCAAACACCTCAAGGACGTTGAGGTCCACCGAGGCCGGGTCGTACCGGTTCACGGGCTCGGCTGGTTCTGCAGGTATCTCCTCCGGTGAATCGATGGGTGTGTCCACAACCTCTTCGGGCTCGGGGGTTATGGGCTCTTCCTCGATGGGCTCATTGGTCGCTGCATCGTCGGGCTGCGTTCCAGCATCGGCGACGGTCGTGTCAATGGGTGCCTCGTCGACCGGTGTCGCCTTGAGTACGAACTTCCACAGGACAAACGCGACGACCGCGGCTCCAACGAGGCTGGCGATGAAGGGCAGGGGGCTCTTCTTTTTCTTGGGCTGCCAGCGGCCGGAAGTTCCGCCGCCCGTATCTTCGTTGTCGTCTTCGTCGCGTGCCCCCGAGCGGCGCGAGCCTGAGGCGGATGAGCGCGAGGACTTGCCCTTGGCGCGGCGCGCAGCAGCGCGGCTCTTCGGGCCGCTGCCCGAGCCGGACGTTTTCTTGCCTTTCGAGGGCTTGGCCTCTTCGCTCGAGGCCTTCTCGGGAGTCTTGCTCTTGGCCGTGGCCGGCTTGCGCGAGGGAACCGCTGGCGGGGCAGCTGCGGCGGCGGCTTCGGCCGCGCGTTGGGCGCGCAGTCTCTCCATCATGCCGGCCCCGGATCCCTTAGCCTTGCCCGAGGGCACATGCTCCTCGAAGGTCTCCGGTTCGGGTTCGGGTTCCGGTTCGGGTTCCGGTTCCGGTTCCGGTGCGGGTGCAGGTGCAGGTGCAGGTGCGTCTACCGGCGGGCCGATCTCCACGATGCCGTCCTCGCAGGACTTGCACTTGGCCTTGTCGGCGGGGAAGGTCGCGGGAACCTTGAAGGTGGCGTTACAACTGGCGCAGGTGCCAACTCTGTACTGCATCCTGGGGTCTCGTTTGGGGTCGTGCGCCGGATGGCGCGGGGTTGGGGGGAGAGGGTGGCGTCAGTTACCGCCCTCGGCTTTGCGGCGCAGTTCTTCCATGCGCCGGCGTTCGTTTTCGTTGCGGGGCTTGTAGTTGGGGTTGTCCCAGAAGGGGTCGATCTCCTCTTCTCGCGAGTCGGCCTCACGCCAGAAGCGTTTCCACTTGCGGTCGTACCAACCAAACCACTGCTTGATGCCGGAGTCGATGCGCTCTTGGGTTCCGCCCATGGCGACGTGCACCACAAAGGTTGTCTGGTACTCGGTGATGTCGCTGAGCAGCATGTGGATCAGGTTCAGCTGGATGGCGTTCTCCTCGGATTCGAGGGGGGTGCCGCCCATGCGCTTGAGCAGGCCAGGGACCGCGTGTTTGCCGATCTCTTCCAGGCGACCTCGTGCCGCGGTGATTTCCTTGGGGCGCGCCTCCATGTTGATCAACTGATCGATCAGGCCTTCGATCTCGGTGATCTGCTCCGGCGTCGTCTCGGCGTGATAGGCGATCTCCTCGCGCACGACTCCCTCAATGACCTCGGAGCCATCGGAGAGGGTCTTGCGCACGGTCTTCTTGGTGCGTCTGGTCCGTTCGCGCTTCTCTTCCTCGGGAGAGATCCATCGCTCCCAGCGCCAGGCTTTCCAGCGCATGTCCGTGCCGCGTACAAACTCCCACTCCATCCATCGGTCCGAGAGGTTCGGATCCCCACTGCGCGACTGCACGTGCAGGCGCACGATGGCAGACTTCTCTGTCTCCGCGACCACGTCGCCGTCGTAGGGTTTCCAGAGGGAGACGGGCATCTCACCTTCGGCGGACGTAAGGCCGTCCACGGTAGTGTTGCGGTAGGCCGTCTGGGCGGCTCCGTCGAGGCTCGTGTATCCTGCGAGGGTGACGGGCTGCTCTCCTTCGGGAGTGGCGGTCGCAGCGGAGGCGATCTCGTGATCGCGCAGCTTGGCGAAGTCCAGCAGCACGAAGAGCTTGGAGGTGTTCTTCGAGAAGGCCAGGTCGTGCATCTGTCGCGCGAACAGCACATGCGGAGAATCCCAACCGGTGCTGGGTCCGGTGTCTCCTTCAACCACGGGAGGGGCGGCTTCGACCACGGGGGGCGGGTCACTCTTGCCGCGGTTGACAATCAGCAGCACGAGTCCGAAGACGACTACCGCACCGCCGCCGATGAAGTACTTGGTGGAGTCATCCTTTTGGGCCTTGGAGCTCCGACGTGCTCCAGGTGGGCGGGCCACGTAGATGTGGCTGCACTCGCCGCAGCGGACCTTGGCACCCTCCTTGCTGTCAGGGAGCTTGGCGCGGGCGCCGCAAGATGTGCATTCGATGATCATGGGGGACAGTTCCTCACGGGGGGTACCCGTTGGAGGGGCGCAGGCTACGGACCTTGTGGCTGAGGCTGAACCGGTGGAACAAGGTACCGAGGGGCCGCAGGGGGCGCAAGATGAGGGCTTGGGCGGGGGCCTCGCGAACCCGGGCCGGGACGGGATGGGGTACAAGTAGAGGCCCATGGACCCGCGGCCCTTCCAACTCGTCTGCCCCTATGAACCGACGGGTCATCAGCCCCAGGCCATCGACAAGCTGGAGCGCGGCCTCCGGGATGGCGCCCCGCAGCAGACCCTCCTGGGTATTACGGGTTCCGGCAAGACGTTCACCATGGCCTCGGTGATCGAGCGGCTCAATCAGCCGACCCTCGTGCTCTCGCCCAACAAGACCCTGGCGGCCCAGCTGTTCTCCGAGTTCAAGGAGCTCTTTCCGCACAACGCGGTGGAGTACTTTGTCTCCTACTACGACTACTACCAGCCCGAGGCCTACGTGCCCTCGACGGACACCTTCATCGAGAAGGACGCCAATCGAAACGAGAATATCGAGCGCTTGCGTAACAGCGCCACGCGCTCTCTGCTCGATCGCCGCGACGTGATCATTGTCGCATCGGTCTCCTGTATCTACGGATTGGGTTCGCCTTCCAACTACAGCGAGATGGCCGTGCAGGTCGCTCGCGGCGAGGAGTTGGACCGGGATGATCTCCTGCGCAACCTGACTCAGATGCAGTATGCGCGCAATCACCTGGAGTTCCGTCGCGGCACCTTCCGCGCGCGCGGCGACGTCGTGGAGATCTTCCCGGCCTACGAGGACGCGCGCGTGATCCGGATTGAATTCTTCGGTGACGAGGTGGAGGCCATCACCATGGTGAACCCGCTGCTGGGGGAGGTGCTGCAGGAGCTGGAGGAGATCGTGCTCTACCCGGCCAACCACTACGTCACCCCCCAGGAGCGGGTGGATCGCGCCCTGCCCCTGATCGAGGAGGAGTTGGAGCAGCAACTCGAGGCCTTCAAGCGCAAGGGCAAGGTGCTTGAGTCTCAGCGGCTCGAGCAGCGCACGCGCCACGACATGGAGATGCTGCAGGCCACCGGCGTCTGCAATGGGATCGAGAACTACTCGCGTTTCATGGATGGGCGCTCGCCAGGGCAGTCGCCTTTCACGCTGCTGCACTACTTCCCAGACGACTGGGTGCTCTTCGTGGACGAGAGCCACGTGGCCGTGCCCCAGGTTGGCGCTATGTTCAAGGGCGACCGATCGCGCAAGGAGACGCTTGTGGAGCACGGCTTCCGATTGCCCAGTGCTCTGGACAACCGGCCGCTGCGCTTCGAGGAGTTCGAGCACTTGCTGCGCCAGGTGGTTCACGTCTCCGCCACGCCGTCGCGCTACGAGCTTGAGCACTCAGGGAAGCACATCGTTGAGCAGGTCGTGAGGCCCACGGGCTTGCTCGACCCTCTGATCGAGGTGCGTCCGGCGGCAACCCAGGTGGACGACCTGTTGGCCGAGCTGCGCAAGGTCATCGCCTCGGGTTGGCGCGTCCTGGTGACAACCCTGACCAAGCGCTCGGCTGAAGAGTTGACCACCTACTACTCCGAGCTGGGAATCCGGGTGCGCTATCTGCACTCGGAGATCGACGCGCTTGAGCGCTCGGCGATCCTGCGCGACCTGCGGGCCGGAGAGTTCGATGTGCTCGTGGGCATCAACCTCCTGCGGGAGGGCCTGGACCTCCCCGAGGTCGCCCTGGTGGCCGTGCTGGACGCGGACAAGGAGGGCTTTCTGCGGGCCAGCACGAGTCTGATCCAGACCTGCGGACGAGCGGCCCGTAACGTGGCGGGCCGTGTGCTCTTCTATGGTGATCGGGTGACAGACTCCATGCAGTCCTGCCTGGATGAGGTCGCCCGGCGTCGGGTGATCCAGCAGGCCTACAACGAGGAGCACGGGATCGAGCCGGCGACGATCATCAAGCCCATCCGCGAGAGCATCGAGGCCATGTACGAGATGGACTACCCCGAGGTTCCCGCGGTCGCCGAGCCGGGGAGCGAGCCGAGCGAGGCGGAGACCTGGCCCTTGGCGCGCCTGCGGGGTGAGATCGAGCACCTGCGCGCGGACATGCTGTTGGCCGCGCAGGAGCTCCGGTTCGAAGAGGCTGCAGGCTTGCGTGATCGTCTCACCCAACTGGAAGACCTGGAACTCAAGCGATGATGGGAACGTCGTGAGCGGGCCGGCATGGTCTCTGGATGAGGTCCCCCGATGTCCGGGGGTGTACCTGTTTCGTGACGCTGAGGGAACGGTGTTGTACGTGGGCAAGGCGCGCGACCTGCGCGCGCGCCTGACCCAGTACCGCAGACCCGGTGGAGATGGTCGCCTGAACATTCTCTTTCTCGAACAGGACGCGCAGTCGGTGGAGACCATTGTCACGCGCACAGAGCAGGAGGCTCTGCTTCTAGAGGACACGCTCATCAAGAGCCACAAGCCGCGCCACAACGTGCACCTCAAGGACGACAAGTCCTTTCTGATGGTGCGCCTCGATCACGCCGAGCGTTTTCCGCGACTCAAGCTCGTGCGAGCCCATAGTCCGAAGGAGGGCAAGGCCGGTGGACGTAGTCGCTATTTCGGGCCCTTCGCCTCGGCCTCGGCGGTCCGGCGCACCCTGGCCGACCTGCAGCGCGTCGTTCCCTTGCGGGACTGCCCCGACTCCGTCATGAACCACCGCTCGCGAGCCTGCCTGCAACACCAGATGGGGCTGTGCTGTGCTCCGTGCGTGGGGGAGGTGAACGAGGATGAGTACGCGGCCTTGGTGCAGCGTGCGGTCAACGTCTTGGGCGGGGATGTTCGCGAACTGGAGAATGACCTGGACGAGCGTATGCGGCGCGCCTCGAGCGCCAGGGAGTACGAGAAGGCGGCTCAGTGGCGCGACCGCTTGCAGGCCCTTCGCCGAACCGTTGAAGGCCAGGGGGTGCGACCCAAAGACGAGGTGGAGCGGGACATCCTGGGTCTGGCCCGGCGCGGTGCTGAGGCCCTCATCCATCGGCTGGCCTTCCGGGGGGGACGACTCAGCGAGAGCCGTAGCCACCGCTTCCGTTCGGGCCTGCCCGATGAGGAGTTGATGCACGTGGTGTTGACCGCCCTCTACGCGGGCGGCCGGCGCCCGCCGCCTGCCGAGATTGTCTTGCCCTGTGCCCCCGCGGAGCGCGAGCTGCTGGAATCGGAGCTGGGCGAAGAGCTGAAGATCGTTGTGCCCACTGCGGGAGACCGTCTGCGCACCCTGGACATGGCGGGGGAGAATGCCCGTCGCCAGTTGGAGCAGGTCAGCAATCAGGACGAGCGCGAGCAGGCGGCGCTGGATGAGTTGATAGCCCTGCTAGACCTGGCTCCGGGCACAGAGGTGATCGACTGCTTTGACATCTCCAACATCCAGGGCGCCCACGTCGTGGCCAGTCGCGTTCGCAATCGACGCGGGCATGCGGACCGGGCCGGTTACCGGCGCTACAAGATCCGCGACGTTGATGGTCAGGACGATTTCGGTGCCATGCGCGAGGTCGTGCTGCGCAGCTTGCGCCGCGGCGCACGCGAGGGGGACCTACCCGACCTGATCGTCGTCGATGGCGGTCAGGCCCAGCTGTCCAAGGCTCTGGAAGCTCGCGAGGAGGCGGGGGCGTGGGGGGTCGCCATGGTGGGCTTGGCGAAAGCGCGTCGTGCGCGGACGGTCAAGGGGGTCAAGCACCCGGCCACCGAGGAGCGGGTTTGGATTCCTGGGGCCGAGGGGCCGCTGGAATTGGCGCGGCACTCGGCCTCACGCTTCTTGCTGGAGCGCATCCGTGATGAGGCGCACCGCTTCGCCATCACCTACCACCGCAAGGAGCGCGGTCGGGTGACGAGCCGCCTCGATGGTATCCGGGGCGTGGGCCCCGCCCGGCGCAAGGCGCTTCTCCGCCGGTTCGGGAGCGTCGCCGGGGTAAGCCAGGCCAGTGTGGAAGAGCTGGCCGGAGTGGCCGGAATCGACCGTGCTCTCGCCCGACGTATTCGAGATACTCTGTCCGCCTGAGAGCCTCTGCACCGAAAAAAAAGGGCCTGGGTTTCGACTCTCGCTGCGTGCGCCGTAGGCTTCTTCCAGCCCCATGTTGAAACTGCTCAGACCTCTCTTGCCGGTCACCCTGGCCCTCATGCCCCTGGCAGGGGCCCAGGATCAGCCCGACTACATGATTGCGGAGAGTGAGCACTTCCACGTTCTCTGCTGGTTCTATTCCGAACGCAGCGGCCAGACTCTCCCCGATGCGCTGCTCCTCTCGGGTGAGGAGGTGATGGCCCAGGGAGCGCTCCTGTTCGGTGGCTCAAAGGATGTGGACGCAGCGCCCTTCCAGCTGTTCATCTACTCCACCCGCAAGGGTGCCAGCGGGTACATCGCCGGGGCTGAGAGCGTGTCCCCCGGCTCTGCATCGGGGACCGTGGATCTGGCCCATTGGGCCTCACGCTCTGTGCACGTTCGCATGCGTCCCTTCCCCGTAGATCGCTCTCTGGTTGAGTTGAGGGTTCCGACGGATTGCCTGCGCCGGGCCAGTGCCGGAATCGCCCACCTGACCCGTCAGGACCTCGCCGGCGGCCAGGACACGGCGCCCCGTTGGTTTGCGGAGGGTGCAGCCCAGTACCTGGCCACACGCGCTCTGGCCGCACGTGGCACGGATGGCCTGGGAGACGAGAGCATCTGGTTGGGAACGCAGGTGTTTGTCGTGCGGAGCCTGATCGCGGATGGGCGTCTGCCCGTACTGGAGGACGTGCTGGCGGACAGTCTGGGTGAACTTGAAGAGTCCGCAGTGGAGAGCCTGCACGCAGTCCTCTTCGAATTCCTGATGGAGCACCTGGCAACCCGTGGGGAAGCCTGGGGCCAACTACGCGCCCGCCTGACCCGTGGCCCACGCGGGCCTGAGCTCCTGCCCGTGCTGGAAGAGTGGCTGGGGGATGGTGGTATTGGTGGGCTCGAGGCGCACTTTCACCGTTGGCTACAGGAGCGACGCCCCGCCTGGAACGACGCTCAGCCAGCCTTGCAACGACACCCTGAAGGATGGGCCCAGGCTCCCCTCCAGGGCAATGCCATCGCCTGGCGCAGCGAGAGCGTTCCAGAGCCGCCCTACAGGATCCGTGGCGAGTTTCGGGCATTCCTGGATCCCCGCACGAGCACGGCACAGGCGAACATCCTCTTCGGGCGGCTGGGCGAGGACTTCCTGCAGGCCTCCATCCACTCGGATGCGGGCATCTCCGTCTGGGACCACTCCCACGAGAAGAACAGCTTCGAGATGTTGCAGTCCCAGGCCTGGAGCACGCCGTTCCAGTTGCCCGACTGGCAGCCCTTCGAGGTTCGAGTACTGGGCGAAGACGCCTACGTCAGCGTCGCCAACGAGCAGCTCTCCCCCTTCAGTATTATCGGTCGGGACATGGGTGGGCGGTGGGCGGTGGGCACCTTCAAGGGCTCCGTCACTCTATGGCGCGACCTGAAGATCGAGCCCATTCGCGACTGAGCCCTGTCTCCTAACCGCGGGGGTGATGGAGGCGATGGATGGCGCGTACGTGGCCTTCGTCCAGTTGCGTGTACACCTCCGTGGTGCGGATGGACGCGTGACCCAGCATCTCCTGTACCGAGCGCAGGTCGGCGCCGCCCTGGATCAGGTGACTGGCGAAGGAGTGGCGTAGGCTGTGGGGAGTGATGGTGCGGGGCAGGCTGGCGGCTGCCGCCGCGGCCTTCACCCGGCGCCAGGCGTTGGTGCGGTCCAGGGGTAGGCCATTGCGTGTGAGCAGCAGCTCCGCCTGCCGGTCGTGGCGAGCCACCTGGGGGCGTCCCGATTGGAGCCACTCCTCTACGGCGACACGTGCCTGGGCTCCAACGGGTACCACACGCATCTTGTCACCCTTGCCGTGCAGTCGCAGGACGCGCAGCTTGGGCTCCAGGTCATCCGTGCGCAGGCGCACCACCTCCCCTATGCGTGCGCCGCAGGCGTACAGCAACTCGAGGAGGGCGCGATCGCGTTGGGCCATCCAGCCATTCCCACGCGGGGCACTCAGCAGCGCCTCGACCTCTTCGGGCGAGAGCGTGTGGGGCAGGAGCTCGCGCAGCACAGGTGCGGGGACGCGGCTCGTGGGATCGCCCTGCAGCGCCCCCTCCATCACCAGGAATCGCAGCAGCATGCGAAGAGACACCAGGCCGCGAGCCACGGAAGCCTCCGCAGCACCTTCCGCCCGGCGGCTGCCCAGATAGTCGATGACTCCGGCCGTGTCGAGGTCGGCCCAGACCGCCATGCCCCGGCGCCCGGCCCAGCGGGCGAAGCGCTCCAGGTCGGCGCGGTAGCTCCGCAGGGAGGTACGAGCGAGTCCGGCCTCGGCTCGAGCAGCGTCCAGATAGTCGGCGATGTCCGCGCCCATTGCCGCCGGGATAGGGTGTTCCTGGGCCGTGGTCACTCTTGCAGGGTGCGGCCCATGCGGGATCGATGCAAGCGCTGGCTCGACCGCCCCCCTGTACCTGCCTATACTTCGCCGCCCGTCGGTTGCCCCATGTCCCCTTCCACCCCAGAGCCTCTCGATTCCCTTGCCCCTCCTTCCAGGAGTCGGCATGGGCTGTGCCTGTTGGCGATCCTGGGTCTGGTCGTCCTGGACCTGTGGAGCAAGAGCGCGGCGTTTGAGTTCCTGGCTGAGGCCAACCTGGTGCGGGACGACACAGGGCACGACCGCTACCCCCTGGTGGGGAACTGGTTGGGAATGATGCGCAACCTGAACTACGGGGCAGCCTTTGGACAACTGAAGGGTATCCCCACGGCCCTTGTCGGGTTGCGGACGGTGGCGATCGTGGTGCTCGCCGTGCTGGTGTTTCGCGCGCCCCGGGGGCAGGGCCTCTACCTGTCGGCCCTGGTGCTGATCCTGGCCGGGGCGATGGGCAACCTCTACGACAACCTGTTCCACCGCCCGTTCGACCATGAAGCGGGGCGTCCCTTCGGGCCCGTACGGGACTTCATCGACGTGTATTTTCCTGGCCTGCGCTGGCACTTCCCCACGTTCAACGTGGCTGATTCGTGCATCTCGGTGGGGGCAGTGCTCCTGCTCCTCTCCGGTCTGGTGGGCGGGAAAGGAGAGGAGGGCTCCGAGAACGAACCGGAAGTGGACGTGGGGGCGGATCCTGAGGGACCCGAAAGCTAGTTGCAGCGCTGCGTTGCTCCAGCCCCTCCCGAGGGCTAGATTTCAGCCATGGCTAGTATGGAGGTTGACCTCGCCGGAATTTCCCTGCGAAATCCGATCCTCTCCGCGTCCGGGACCTTTGGGCATGGGGTGGAGATGCAGCACATGGTGGCCCTGGATGAGCTGGGGGGGCTGGTCAGCAAGACGGTGACCTGTCAGCCGCGCCCCGGCAATCCCGCCCCACGCATTGCGGAGACCAAGGCCGGCTTCCTGAACTCGATAGGGCTGGAGAATCGTGGGATCGAGTCCTACATCGAGTCCGTGCTGCCGGAGGTGGATAGTGCGGGGACGGTCATCATCACGAACATCGGTGGGGAGAGCGTGGCCGACTACGCCGCCGCCGCAGAAGCCCTGGCGGGCTTCGACGTGATCTCTGCTCTGGAAGTCAATCTCTCATGCCCGAACGTGGGCGGAGGCCGGCTGCCATTCAGCACGGACCCCAAGAAGGCGGAAGAGGTGTTGCGTGCGGTGAGCGAGGTCACGGACAAGCCCCTTTGGGCCAAGCTCTCGCCCAACGTGACGCGCATCGAGGAGATCGCCTGCGGTGCCGAGGCGGGGGGAGCCAGCGCGATCACGGCCGTCAATACCCTGCTTGGCCTGGGGGTGGACTGGCGCACGGGACAGCCGTCCCTGGCGACCGTCATGGGCGGCTACTCGGGGATCGGCATGGGCCCCGTGGCTCTGCGCTGCGCATGGCAGTGCGCTCAAGCAGTCGACATCCCCGTGGTTGGCTGTGGGGGCATTGCCGATGCCGAGGACGTCTTGGCCTTCTTGGCCGTTGGCTGCCATGCCGTGCAGGTGGGTACAGCGAGCTTTTCTGAACCAGGCCTGCTCGGCCGCTTGGCGGGGGACGTGGAGCAGTTGCTTGACGAAGCCGGCGTGAAGGACGTGCTGGATGTGGTGGGCTGTATGGAGGCCTCCAGGTGATGTCCATGGGAGTGTGCCGTGCGACTGGCTGAGATCACATCGGACATGATGTCGCGCGCCATCGACATCTACTTTGAGCACGCCTTCCCAGAGGCCTTGGGCAAGAGCCCTGCACGGTCTGCGGAGGAGCTCAAGGAGCATGCGGGTCTCGACCAACCGCTGGCCCTGTTCGATGCTCCGGAAGGCAAGAGTGCGGGAGTACTACCGCGCCATGTGGTTCGCCTCGGGAACCACGGCTATCCGTTCATGAAGTTGGTCGTGCAGGAGTACATCCTGGACGGCGAGTATTTCTTCTCCGTGGACACTCACGACGCCCTGAAGGTCTCGCCGGAAATGCCCGACTACGAGGCGTGGTGTGAGGTACGCCGTGAGAATCGGCGCCTGAAGGAGACCATTGAAGAGGCCTGGGCCGGGGCTGGGTTGCCCACGCACCAGGAGCTGCGCTCCCTGGCAGAGGGCGTCGCTGGTACCGATGGTCAGAACGGGTGCTCCGGACGGATCATGGTCGTGGATGACGAGCGGGACGTGGCGCTCGGGTTGGCGGCCCTCCTGCGGGGGAGGGGGTTCGTGGTGGAGACCGCGTTCGATGGCCAGGAGGTCGTGGATCGCCTCAAGGATGGGGAGGTTCCGGACCTGCTGCTCTTGGACTACTCGATGCCCGAGCTGGATGGCGAGGAGGTGATGCAGACCCTCAGGGCGGACCCGGAGTTTGCCCAGATGCCCATCCTGCTGGCGACGGCGAGCAACATTGACCTGGAGGCCATGACCCGGGCGAATGGACTGCTGAGAAAGCCGTACACCCGGGGAGTGCTGTTTCAAATGATCCAGGGCCTGATCGGGTGAAGGAGTGAGGTGTAAGGGCTTGGGCCCTTACAGCGCGCTCTGGTCCGATAGTCGCTTCAAGCTCGCCGCGAGAGTGCAAGGCCTCCAGCGCGGGTGGGTGCGCAGGTACCCATCTGGAATCAAGTGCAGCCCAACCCACGTCTGCGGGGGTTGTTCCCCTCCCTCTGACCCCGTCTAATGTCCCCCCGAAACCCCGCCCCGAGCCTCCAGTCGGCCCCCAGGATCCCTTACACCACGCCTTTCACCCCATGAGTTGGGACGACTTCACAGACAAGATATCTCTGGCCGGGGATAAGGTCGGCCGCAGCCTCAAGTCCCTCTTCGGGTCGGAGAACGAGCGCATGGTGCGCTCCATGCAGCCGATCATCGCGCAGATCAACGAGCTCGAGCCCTGGGCGCAGGGTCTCGACCAGGAAGCCATTCAGGCAGAGATGGTGCGGCTCAAGGAGGCGGTCGCCGAGGGAGAATCCACCCTCGAGGATGCGCTGCCCCACGTCTTTGCCATGGTGCGCGAGGCCTCGGTGCGTACGCTCGGGCTGCGGCACTACGACGTTCAACTCGTGGGGGGCTACGTCCTCCACCAGGGCCGTATCGCCGAGATGATGACCGGCGAGGGCAAGACGCTCGTGGCCACCCTGGCTCTGTCCCTCAACAGCCTATCCGGGCGGCCCGTCTACCTCGTCACGGTCAACGACTACCTGGCCAAGCGGGATGCCCACTGGATGAGTCCCATCTACAACTACCTGGGTCTGACGGTAGGGGCCATCCAGTCGTCGATGGATCCGCGCGAGCGCAAGCCGGTCTACGCGTGCGACGTCATCTACGCGACCAACAACGAGATGGGGTTTGACTACCTGCGGGACAACATGAAGACCACGGTGGATGAACAGGTCCAGAGCGACCTGTATTTCGTCATCGTGGACGAGGTGGACTCGATCCTGATCGATGAGGCGCGGACCCCGCTGATCATCAGTGGTCCGGCTGAGGAGCACGTAGGCAAGTACATCCAAGCCGATGAGATCGTGCGCCAGTTGACTCGGGATGAGCACTACGAGATCAAGGAGAAGGAGAAGAGCGCCTCGCTGACGGAAGCGGGAATCGAGGAAGCAGAGCGGCTCCTTGGCGTCGAGTCCTTCTACGAGCCCGGATTCGAGGATTGGCCGCACTACCTTGAGAATTCCATCCGTGCCCATGAGCTCTACACCAACGACAAGGAGTACGTGGTCGAGCCCGCTGAGGACCGGCATACGGGCGAGCTCAGGCCCGAGGTCATCATTGTCGACGAGTTCACTGGCCGGAAAATGCAGGGACGGCGCTGGTCAGACGGTCTACACCAGGCTGTCGAGGTCAAGGAGGGGCTTGAACCCAAGAAAGAGTCGCAGACCCTGGCGACGATCACCTTCCAGAATTACTTCCGGATGTACGAGAAGCTGTCCGGCATGACCGGTACGGCCCTCACCGAGGCGGGTGAATTTCACAAGATCTACAACCTGGACGTTGTCTCGATTCCCACCAACCTGCCCATCGCGCGGGACGACGGCAACGACGTCGTGTATCGCACAGAGGACGAGAAGTGGAACGCCATCATTGAGGAGATCGAGCGCCTACACGAGAACGGGCAGCCGGTTCTCGTGGGCACCGCATCCGTGGAGAACTCCGAGCACGTCTCCGCCTTGTTGAAGAAAGAGCACATCAAGCACGAGGTGCTGAACGCCAAGAACCACGAGCGGGAAGCACACATCATCGCCACCGCCGGGGAGGCTGGCTCCGTGACGGTCGCCACCAACATGGCCGGTCGGGGAACGGACATCAAACTGGGGGGGAACTTCGAGTACCGCCTGGGCGAGGCTCTGACGGAGCATGGGCTCATGGAGGGCGAGGTGGAGCACCTCGAGCAGATCAACAAGATCCGCGAGGAGGTGCGCGAGTCATGCGACGCCGACGAGGCTCAGGTGCTGGAGAACGGTGGGCTGTACGTGCTGGGGACCGAGCGGCACGAGGCGCGCCGTATCGACAACCAACTCCGGGGCCGTACAGGACGGCAGGGGGATGTGGGCGCCAGCCGCTTCTTCTTGAGCCTGCAAGATCCGCTGATGCGCATCTTCTACCGCGACTGGGTGACCAACGCGATGGAGAAGATTGGCATGAGCGAGGGACAGGAGATCGAGTCGGGGATGGTGAGCCGGGCCATCGCACGCGCTCAAAAGAAGGTCGAGGACCGCAACTTCGAAGTGCGCAAGTCCCTGCTCGAGTACGACGAGGTGATGAATCAGCAGCGCAAGACGATCTACACCGTGCGCCAGGATGTGCTGGAGAAGAAGGGACTCAAGGACAAGATCCTGACCATGATCGGCAATGTGGTGGAGAGCTCCTCCCGGGTACATGCCGGCGACCCGACCGGCTTTGCCGAGTGGTGTCAGAAGACATTCAACGTCGAGGTGCCTGAGTCGGATGCCGTCTTGGCGACGGACACCGAGAATCCCCACTGCGATGCCGTCCTCGATCGACTCGGGTCGCGCTATGACGAGCGCGAGGCCGACATGGGCGATGAACTCACCCGACGGGTGGAGCAGTACCTGCTGCTGAACTCCATCGATTCCAAGTGGAAGGACCATCTGCATGCGGTGGATGCCCTCAAGGCGGGTATCGGGCTGCGAGGTTATGGCCAGCAGGACCCCAAGGTGGCCTACAAGAAAGAAGGCACCGAGTTGTTTCACGAGAAGCTCCTGCCCGCAGTGGAGAACGAGGTGGCAAGCCTGATCCTCCGCATCCAGGCTCGGCGTCCTGAGGAATCCCAAGATGAGGGGGATGGCGGCGCCGATGAGGGAGGCCTCACACCGCGTGGCATGGTGCGTGCGGGTCAGGCCGTTCCCGGTGGTGGACCCACGGCCCCGACTCCCGAGCAGCTTGCAGCGCTGCGCCAGCGCATGCAGCAGCAAGCTGCACGCCGGGCCATGCGGCCCCAGGTGCCCGCTTCCAACGCCTTTGACGTCATGCGCCGCGGACAGGCGTCCTCCGGGGGGGGCGGGAGCGCGCAGGAAACCACCCCGGCACCCGCTTCAACCCCTTCCGGATTCGAGGGCACGGGTCGCAACGAACCCTGCCCCTGCGGCAGCGGCAAGAAGTTCAAGAAGTGCCACGGGGTCGGGTGAGCTTCGAGGCGGGTAGCCAGCCATGACGGTGAGCGCGCCCCTAGGTCCTGACCCGCACGCGGGACTGCGCATCACTGTGCTATATGGGGTGTACGACGCCCTCTGGACCCTGGCCCTGCTCTTCACGAGTCCCTGGTGGATCGTCAGAAGCCTCGTGCACCCGCCCACCCGAGACATGGTGCAGGGCAGGCTGACCCTGAGCTTGAAGCCCCTGCCGCCCGCGCCCGAGCGACCGCGTGTCCTCGTTCACGGGGTGTCGGTGGGGGAGGTGAAGGCGGCCAAATCCCTGGTGGCGGAGCTCTCCAAGACCTGCGAGGTGGTCATATCCAGCTCAACAAACACGGGCATGCGGGTGGCTCGGCAGTGCTATCCCGACTACCAGGTCGTGCGCTTTCCCGTGGACCACATGTGGCCGGTGACGCGCTTCATGAACCGGGTGCAACCCTCGTGCGTCATCCTCATGGAGTTGGAGATCTGGCCCAACTTTCTGCGCAAGGCCAATCGCCTTGAGGTTCCGGTGGCCATTGTAAGTGGACGCATCACGCCCTCCAGCCACACCAGCTACCGACGTTTCGGGACAACGCTGCCCCAGTTTCCACGCATCACCGTCTTCGCCGTCCAGGACGAGGAGCACGCCCAACGGTTTGCGGATCTGGCTGGCTCCCGGGAGCGGGTCGTGATCACGGGCAACGTCAAGATCGACGGGTTGGATACGGGCCAGCTCGTGGATGATGGTGTGCTGGCGGAACTGCGTGGACTTGTCGACGCCCAACCGGGCCAGTTCGTATTGGTTGCGGGATCAACCCACGATCCCGAGGAAGGTCTGGTCGCCAAGGCCTTCCGTCAAGCTGCTCCCGGCGCGCGGGTGATCCTTGTGCCACGCCATCCCGAGCGCGGTCGCGCCGTCCTCTCGGATCTGGCGGAACAGGGTATGGGCGGGCAACTCCTGACGGACCTGCGGGCAGGGCGCGAGGAGTTGGACACAGCCCGGGCTCTGATCGTGGACACCATCGGAGAGTTGGAGAGCATCTACAGGCTTGCGGACGTCGTCTTTGTAGGGGGCAGCCTCGTTCCCCATGGGGGGCAGAACATGCTGGAGCCTGCTGCTCTGGGCAGGGCCGTGGTCCACGGGCCTCACGTGGAGAATTTCACCCAGGAGGCCAGGCTCCTGGAGAAGGCGGGTGGAAGCCGAATCGTGCGCGATCCCTCCCACCTGGCAGAGGTCTTGGAGCAGCTGCTCAAAGACCCGGTGCAGAGAGAGCTCATGGGGCAGGCCGGCCGGGAGGCCGTCGAGGCCCAGAAGGGAGCCACCGCCCGGACCTTGAGAGTCCTGGCGGACCGCTGCGGCCTCAGGCTCTGACCGGGCACCTGTTTCCTATGGCAGGAAGCCTGCGTTGGGGGGATCCGGCGGGCCTCAGGGCGGGTATGATGGGCCGCCACTTTTGCGCCCGTTGCGGCCATCCCCATCGTTCAACTCCTCGGTTCCCGCACGCGGGACTCATGTCTCAAGAGGAGATTGCCGATAGGGGCGAAGTCCGGCCCCCCTCCGGGGGCTCCACCCATAGTCATCCAAGCCCAACCCCCTGTTTCCATGGCCCGCACCCTCTTCACTTCTGAATCCGTCTCGATGGGACACCCCGACAAGGTGGCCGACCAGGTCTCGGACGCCATCCTCGACGCCATCCTCGCTGGCGACTCCACAAGCCGCGTCGCCTGTGAGACCATGGTGACCACGGGGCTGTGTGTGGTGGCTGGCGAGATCACGACCCAGTCCGTCGTGAACTACCAGGAGATCGCGCGTGAGACCATCAAGCGCATCGGCTACGACAACGACGACTATGGCATCAACGGCGACACCTGTGCCGTGATGGTGACCCTCGACAAGCAGTCACCGGACATCAGCCAGGGCGTTTCTGTGGGGGAGGGCCTGCACAAGGAACAAGGTGCTGGCGATCAGGGACTCATGTTCGGGTACGCGTGCGACGAGACCGACACGCTGATGCCCTTTCCCATCCACTACTCCCACCGCCTGGTGGAGAAGCTGGCCGAGTTGCGCCAGAGTGGAGCGCTGCCCTGGTTGCGCCCCGACAGCAAGAGTCAGGTCACGGTGGAGTACGAGGACGGTCGTCCGGTTCGCGTACATACGGTGGTCATCTCGACCCAGCACGACCCGAGCGTCAACGGCAAGGATGATGAGCAGGACGTGCTTGCGGAGATCCGCAGCACCCTCGTCGAGCAGTGCGTCAAGGCCGTCATTCCCGCCGAGTTCCTCGACGATGAGACCATCTACCACATCAACCCCACCGGCAAGTTCGTGCTGGGTGGCCCCCATGGTGACTGCGGCCTGACCGGTCGCAAGATCATCGTGGACACCTATGGCGGCATGGGCCGTCACGGCGGCGGTGCCTTCTCCGGCAAGGATCCCTCCAAGGTGGACCGCAGTGCAGCCTACGCTGCCCGCTGGGTGGCCAAGAACGTGGTGGCTGCTGGATTGGCAACCCGCTGCGAGGTGCAGCTCTCCTACGCCATCGGCGTGCCCAAGCCCCTGTCGGTTCTGGTGGACACCTTTGGTACCGCGACCGTGGACGAGGCGGCCATCTCCAAGGCTGTCGACACGGTCTTTGACCTGTCGCCTGCGGGCATCATCGAAGCCCTCGACCTGCGACGCCCGATCTTCGAGTCCACGGCCTACCACGGCCACTTCGGGCGCGATGAGTTCAGCTGGGAGGCGACGGACAAGGCTGCGGAATTGAAGGCGGCCCTCGGGGCAGCGGTCTAAACCCGCCCTCCGGGGCTCTCAGGCAGGTTCATGGCATCCGGGGGGGAGGTATGCCAGGTCTGCGCCTGCAAGATCCCTGCGTGACTGGCGGGGCCCGCTGGGGTACAACCTGCCCGTCCGGTCCTCCTCTCCCCACCCGTTCGCCCATGCTGCACCCTCCCCAGTCTTCCGCTTCCAATCTGCCCCAGGGCCTCAGTGCACCGGGCCGCCGCTCGGGATTCACCCTGATCGAGTTGCTGGCCGTGATCCTGATCATCGGGATCCTGGCCACCTTCCTGATCCCCAAGATTCCCTTCATCCAGGAGCGTGCCTACATCACCGCCTGCCGGGCCAACCTGGGTGAGGTCGGCAAGGGCCTCCTGGCCTACCAGAGTCGATTTGACGGGATGCCCAAGGAGGGCGGTGCCAAGTTCTTCTGCGTGCTCATCAAGCAGGACCTGATCTGGGAGAACACTCCCAAGTCCGCACGTGGGTTGACCTGTCCCGGCGTGGACTACAACGCGCTGCCCGGACTGCAGGGTCTGGAAGAGGAGCAGTGGTACGCGGACTACGAGAGCGTGGACGGAACCTACACCGCCTACGCCGGTCGCGACGTCAAGGAGTACGGCTTCCGGCGCAAGGTGCTGAGCGGCAAGGAGGTGCTCGTGGCCGACGACAACGATCCGGAGAACAACCACAAGAGCACGACCCTGGCCCTGATGGGGGACTGGACCGTACGCGAGTACGACATGGCCACCCTGAAGGACAAGAAGATGATCGACGTGGAGGAGGAGGTGCTCCTGGTGGGTCCCGAGTCTCCCGTGGAAGAGCTGCAGAAGCTGTCACTGGACTAGCTGTCCATGCCTCGACTGGCAGGGCGAAGGCGTGTGCCAGAAGAGTCCCGGGCAGGAGTTCAGACCGGGCATCGATCGGACGATAGCATGCTCACGCACCCCGTCCGGGTCCGTAGGTAACCCCTCACCATGCTTCCCCTAGCCATCCTGCGCTCCATGCGACCCCACCAGTGGGTCAAGAACGTCTTTGTCTTCGCAGCGTTCGTGTTCTATTGGGCTGAAAAAGCGGGCGCGGGGGAGGTGGCCGATTGGAGCAACCTGAAGAACGTACTGTTCGCTTTTGCTGCCTTCTGCTTGGGCGCCAGCGCGATCTACCTGATCAACGACATCATGGATGTTGAGAGCGATCGTGCTCACCCCACCAAGTGCAAGCGTCCCATCGCGGCGGGAGAGATGTCTGTCCCGATGGCCCTAGTCCTGAGCGTGGTGTGTGTCGTAGGGGCCTTGACGCTTGCGCTGAGAGCCGTCCCCGGCTCAGAGCACACAGTGGCATGGATCGTTCTCGCTTACATGATCATGAATCTGCTCTACAGCTTGAAGCTGAAGCACATCGTTATCATCGATTCATTTGTCATCGCAGCGGGCTTCATCATGCGACTTACGGCGGGGGGCGCGGCGGGGCTGCCTGCAGACGAGCCCTTGTCGCCTTGGATCATACTTTGCACCTTCTTCCTGGCCCTGTTCCTTGCGTTCTGTAAGCGCCGGGCGGAGATCGACCTGTTGGGTGACGGTCGCGGCGGTCATCGCAAGATCCTGTTGGATTACACACAGGGTTTCTTGGACCAGATCACGGTAGTACTCGCGGCTTGCACGGTGATTACCTATGCGATGTGGACTGTAAAAGCCGAAGAGGGGCAAGATCAGATGGTGTATACGGTCCCCTTTGTTGTCTTCGGCCTCTTCCGATATCTCCTGCTCGTGCAAACCCAGAAGGGTGGCGGTAGCCCGACACGCGTCCTTCTCGGTGGTGACCCTACCTTCGTGGCGAACTGCCTGGCATACGTCCTAGCCGTGTTCGTGATCGCGAAGGATCTCCTGCCCGGGTAGGGCTAAGTTCCCAGGAGCCCGGCCAGGACTTCATTGAGTTGTTGTCCACGCTGGACCAGTCGCTCCCGCACCTGATCCAGGGAGGGGATCACTCCCGGAGGTCCGGCCGCGGCGCGCCACGCTTCCAGAGCCGCGCCGAATCCCTTGCGCTCGGCCTCTGAGCCACGCCAGAGCCAGGTCTCTAGAGCCAGCTCCGCGCCTTCCCCATCCGCCAGGGGATCCGCCAGCTGTTGAGCCAGCCAGGGTGCCACCTCATCGCCTGCGTCCAGCAGGACCAGGGCCGTGGCGGCCGCCTGGCAGAGGTCGGTGGGCTCTGTGTCCGGCTGAAACGCGGCCCGCAGGCTCGGAAGGCCCTCCGCCAGCCCCGTGCGCCCCAGGGCCCTCAGGGCCGCCACACGCAGCTCGTGGGCCTGCCCGGGCACCGTTCTGGCGGCCAGGGCGGGGACGGCCGGGGGGTGGCCCACGCGACCCAGGGCCTCGGCTGCCGCGGGGGCCAGGGAGGGGTCGGCCAGGGCGACCAGCAGAGCGGGCCCGCTGGAGACGGCGCGCGGGCCCATGCGCTCCAGTACCTGGGCCGTGTGCAGGCGCACGTGGGCATCGCTGTCCCCCAGGGCAGGTGCGATCTCCCGCGCCACCCAGGGGCCCATGTTCGAGAGCACGTGGCGCGCGTCGTCCACCCCGCGTAGCTGGAAGTGTTCCTCGGACAATTCGTTCACCAGCTTCCAGATCTCGTGCCGCAGTCGCAGAGTGGGTGTGGGTTGTGGGAGCTCTCCGGCGCGCTGGGAGGCCCACAACCCGGCGAGCTCGGATGGCTCGAAGTCAGCGCGATCCGCCGCAGCCTGCAGGAGCTCGGCTGCCGTGCGCCGCTGGTTGTCATCCTCGCCGCGCGTGGCCAGGTCTTCCAGCGCTGCCAGTCCCCCGTAGTTCTCGAAGTTCAGCAGGGCGCGGCCCAACCAGAGGAACGTGGCCGGGTCCTTCTCGTAGCGCAGCCGTCGCAACAGCCGGGGCACGACCTGATCCTGAGTCGTGTCCCCCAGGTACCACGCGCACCAGCTGCGCATCCAGGGTTCGCTGGCCTGCTCGACCTGACGCATCAGCACCTCAGCCGCGCTCGGGTGGTCGAGGACTCCCAGGAGTTCAGCTGCCGCCAGACGCAGGTTCGTCTCCCTGGCGCTGTCGGCCACGTGTTCGGCAAGCCGCCCGATGGCCGCCGGCCCAATGTCCTCGCGGATCGCCTCCAGAGGAACTTCCCGCAGGGCACCCTTGGAGCTGGCCAGCATGGTCACCAGCCCGTCCACCTCTTCCACGCGCCCGGGTTCCAACCCGGGGGGATCCTCGACCGTGGCCAGCTGTCGCTCCAGCTCAGCCAGCCGCTCGCGCACGACCGGCCCCAGCTCCGGGGCGGGGGACAGCTCGGGGTCGGACCCGTCGCCGCAGGCCGCGAGGAGCAAGACGAGCCCGGGGGTCCAGGCACGCGGGCTCATTTCGGCTCCCCGGCGCCATCCACCCGCACCCGATGGACCTCTTGGGAGTCACTGAGGGGGTCGGTCACCTCGCCCAGGGCAAACGGCTCTCCGCTGGCCGGGTCGCGATAGAAGGGCGTGAGCTTGTAGACCAGCAGCACCTCCAGGGGGCCCTGTGCATCGGGCCCGTCGATACGCAGCTCCCGCCCCTCGGCGGCCATCAACAGGGTGCTGGGCACGTCGACCTCCCAGCGGTAGGGGTCCCGGATGCGGTGCAGGTGGCGCCAGGGGAGCTCCTCCCCGGACTCCGCAAGGGGCCGCCACCAGAGGTCCGAGGCGCGCGAGCGCTCGTCGGTGGGGTAGGCGTGCGCCGCGGCCACGTTGCTCACGAGCACGCCGACACCATTCGCGTCGCGCTGGGCCGTGAGTGTGACCGCACTGGCCACCAGCTCCAGGTCGTGACCTCCCGGCATACCGTGATGGCGCCCGCGGTTGGGGTCGCCGTCCCGGAAGGGCATGTGGCAGTGGAGGCAGCCCTCCCCGCGCTCGGCCCAGGCCGTGTCGCGCCACTGGTCCACGGTCTTGTGCTGGTTGTGGCAGACGCCGCAGTAGTCCTCGCGCTGGAGTTGGACCGTGGCCTGTGGTTTGCACGCGGCGCGCGGGTTGTCGATGGTGCCGGCCATCCGCCCGTTGGGCAGCAGGTGGCAGGCGATGCAGTCCACTCCCTCACTGCGCCGAGAAGAGCGCGGCAGTACCCGATTACCCACGCCCGTCTCGAAGACGGGGCGCGGTGCGTGGCAGTCGATGCAGTCCTTGTTCTGGAAGTTGTTCGATTGACTCGGAGCGCGTACGTCCGGATCGGTCCAGGAGCGCGCGTGCCAGGAGTCCTGCCACTCGGCGAACACCTCCTCGTGACAGCTCATGCACTGGCGGGAGGAGGTCCAGGTCTGGGGGCCCGCGTTGGCCTCGCTGCCCCCCGTGATCAGGAGGGAGACGAGCAGCCACAAGAACAGGGCGGAGACGAAGATGCCGGCACCCATTCTCATGCGTCGCTCTCCCCGGCCAGGGTGCCGTCGGATTGCATGTGCAGGGTTCGATCCGTCATGGTTGCGGCCTCGGCCGGGTCGTGGGTCACGTGCAGGATCGTGAGGTCGAGCCGCCCCCGCAAGTCCTCGAACAGCTCCAGCAGGCTCGTGCGCCGCTCGGCGTCGAGGGGGCCCAGGGGTTCGTCCAGGAGGAGCAGGCGCGGGCGGGGGGCCAGGGCGCGGGCCAGGGCCAGGCGCTGGGCCTCGCCCCCGGAGAGGGTGCCCGGGCGTCGGTCGCCGAAGCCCTCCAATCCCACCTGTGCCAGGAGCTCTGCCCGCCGCGCGTCCCATTCGGCCGGGGCCACTGCGGCGCAGCGCAACACGAAGTCCAGGTGGGCGGCGACGCTCATGTGGGGCCACAGGGCACCCCCCTGGAACAGGAACCCGATCCCACGTCTGCGGGGCTGGACCAGGATCCTGGAGCCGCGGCTGACCTCCTGCCCGAAGAGGGAGATCTCGCCCGCGTCCGGGGGCAGGAGTCCGGCCAGGATGCGCAGCAGGCTGCTCTTGCCGCACCCCGAGGGCCCCACCAACAGGGCGTGCTCACCGACGGCCAACTCCAGATCCAGGGGGCCGAGCTTCGCGTCGGCTCCCAGCTGCACTCGAAGTCCGCTGACGCTGATGGCGGATCGCTTGTTGTCGGTCACGGGAGTACCTCCAGTTCCTTGCCGCTGAATAGCCGCCACAGGACCCCCGGCACGATGGTGACGAAGAGAATCAGGAGGGCCAGGGCGGCGACGAAGTCATCGCGTCCGAAGTGGACGGCGTTGAACATACGAAACATGACCGTGTCGTTGGCGGCGGGAACCAGGATGGCGGCGTCCAGCTCGCGCATGGCCAGGACGAACATCAGGACCCAGCCGCCTATGAGCGAGGGCACCAGGGCGGGGGCGACGATGCGCGTCATGCGTCGCACGGGTCCGGCCCCGGCCAGCTCCGCGGCCTGCTCCAGTTCTCGATCCAGCGAGGCCACGGCACCCGCGCTGACAAGAGTGGGGAAGGCCAGGAAGCGGCCGATGTAGAGCAGCACCACCATGCCGCCGCTGGTGTAGAACGCATAGGTCCAGGTCCCGTTCCAGACTGCGATGTTGCCGATGCCGAACAGGATGGCGGGTGCGGCGAGCGGCAGGACACACAGCATCTCCAGGAACCAGCCGTGGCGCCAGCGCGCGATGGCGTGGCCCAGGACCAGGGCGACGGGCAGGGCCAGGGTCGCGGCCAGGATGGAGTAGCCCAGGCTGGCGAGCAGGTTGTCGCGGCACAGCTCCACGGCCTTGGCGAAGGCGGCCTGGAACTTGTCGAGGCTCCAGCCTGTGGGGCCGCCACCGGCCTCGAACAGCATGCGCCCCACGGGGATCAGGGCGCCCAGGGTGATCAATCCCCAGGCCGCCAGACCCAGAGGCCAGCGCCAGCTCCCGAGCGCGAGGGTGCGCGGCGCCACGAAGTCGGAGTCCAGGGTGGCCAGGGTGCCGCGGCGGCGCAGGGCCAGGGCGGGCAGGAGGGCGGCCAGGATCAGGACCACCAGGGGCAGGGCCGTGGCCACGGCGCGCGAGTCGCTGCCGTCCACCTGCCAGGTGGCGAAGACCTCGTCGGCGTAGACGTTGAACTTGCGGCCGACCGACGAGACGAAGTCGGGCACGGCGAAATCACTCGCGGCGAAGAGGAAGGCGAAGCAGGTCCCGCTCAGGGCGGCCGGCAGGAGCAGGCCGAACTCCATGCGCAGCACCCCGGCCAGTCCGCCGCTCAGCAGGGCGGCCTCTTCCCTGCGGCCATCCACCCGGCGCGCGGCCTTGGCCGTGAACAGGGCCACGATGGGGAAGGTGGACAGGCCCATGAGCAGGATCGTCATGGGGGCCCCGCGCAATTCGGGAACGAGGACGGTCCAGCTCACCGCCAGGAGAAGAGGCGGCATGATCAGGGGCACCAACCCCAGGGAGCGCAGCCACGGGGCCCCGGGCAGATCCGTGCGTGCCGTCAGGTAGCCAAAGGGAGCGCCCACCAGGAGGGCCAGCCCCGCCGCGCCCCCGCCCAGGAGCAGGGTGCGCCCCAGGAGGCTCAGGGTGCGCTCGTCCAAGAGGCCCTGGAGGGCGGCCGGATCCTGCACCACGCGCAGCGCCATGACGGCCACAGGCGCCAGCCCCGCGACGGCCAGCACAGCCAGGGAGAGTGTCAGAAGGGTGCGGCTCAAGGGTTGAGGAACAGCTCCTTGAGGGTGCGCGTCCGATCCGCGATCTGCGCACCGAGGGCGGCGTAGCTCACGCGCATGGCAACCAGGTCAGAAGCAACGTGGGGCGGGCGTGGGACAGAAGCGCGCACCGGTATCTGGGCGGAGCGCGAGAACGCCATGCGCTCCTCAACCTCCTCCGACAGCACCCAGTCCACGAACCGTTCGGCGGCGCTGCGGTGTGGTGCGTCCTTGAGGATGGCGATCGTGTTGGGGATCAGGAGCGTGCCCAGGGGGGGCTGGCCCTCGGGCCCGGGCTCCTGGTCCGGGAGGATGCGCATGACCGGTGCGCCCTTGAGACGCGCCACGTTGAAATCATCGGTGTCGGTCCAGGCCCACGCTAGCTGCCCTGACTCCACCAGCTGGCGCGTGCGTCCATTGCTCTGGGCCACGTGGACGGGCGGGCTGTCCAGGGCCGAGCCCTCGGCGATGGTGGTCAGGTAGCGCAGGGCGGCTTCCTCACCGATGGCATCGAACAGGGCGCAGGCGTGGGTCAGGGTGGTGCCCGTCAGGGGGCGTGCAAAGGCCACCCGCCCGGCCCAGCTCGGATCGAGCAGGTCCCACATCCCGTGGATGCTCCCGGGTTCGGCGACCAGCTCCGTGTTGACGATGAGGCAGCGGGCACGGGCGGCGAACCCGGTCCAGCGCCCATCCGGATCTCTGAACTGGTCGGGGATGCCCTCCGCGCTGGGGGATGTGTAGGGCGCAAGGAACCCCAGGTTGGCGAGGCGCACGGTCTGGGCCACCTCGTTGTTCCAGTAGACGTCGCAGCGCGGGACCTTGGCTTCTTCGATGATGCGCTGCACCAGACCCACGGTCTTGTTGGCCTCCGTGTCGTACTCCGCACGGACACTGAGCCCGGTCTCTTTCTCAAACTCCTGGATCAGCTCCTGGGAGAACTCCTGATCGAGGGAGACGTAGACGATCAGGTCCGGCTGGCTACAGGCACAGAGGCCCAACAGGCCGATGGGCAGGCCCAGGAGGGCTCTGAGGGTTGGTCGGAGAGTTCGGTGCATGGGGGGCGTGGCAGGAGCCGGGGGGGGCAGGGGCGCGGGCAGCCTAGCACCATTGGCCCCCTAGGCGAATCCCGTGCCAGATCCGTCCGCTGGGCCGCTTGACGGCCTTCGAGCGGGGCCCGTAGCCTCTCGCGTTCCCCGCCCGTAACCCCACTGTCCCTCATGGTCCCAGTCCATTGAATCTCGCCCAACGCATGTCCCTTCTGGGGACCGAGACCGCCTTCGAGGTCCTCGCCAAGGCCAAGCGCCTCGAGGCCCAGGGCAAAGACATCGTGCACCTGCACATCGGTGCCCCGGATTTCCTCACCCCACCCAACATCGTGGCCGCCGGAGAGAAGGCTCTGCGCGATGGATGGCACAAGTACACACCCGCCAAGGGTATCCCCGAGCTGCGCGAGGCGGTCTGCGAGGACATCCTGACCCATCGCGGGGCAGAGGTCAGCCCCGATGACGTGCTGATCGTGCCCGGGGGCAAGCCGACGATGTTCTACGCGATCATGATGTTCGGAGAGCCGGGCAAGGAGATCCTCTATCCCAACCCGGGGTTTCCCATCTACGAATCCCTGATCCGCTGGTCGGGAGCCACGCCGGTGCCGATCGAGCTGCTCGAAGAGAATGGGTTCTCCTTCAGTGCGCAGCGCGTCCTGGAGCAGATCACGCCGAACACCTCACTGCTGATCATCAACACCCCGGCCAACCCGACGGGCGGTGTCCTGCCCCGTGAGGAGCTGGACCTTCTCGTGGCGGGGCTGGAGGCGCACCCGCACGTGACGATTCTGTGTGATGAGATCTACTCGCGCCTGTTGTACGACGGCGAGGAGCACGTGAGCATCCTGCAGTACCCCGAGGTGCGGGACCGGGCCATCATGTTGGACGGCTGGAGCAAGACCTACGCCATGACAGGCTGGCGTCTGGGTTATGGTGTGTGGCCCAGCACCATCATTGATCATGCCGAGCGCCTGCAGATCAACTCCTCTTCATGCGCCAACGCGGTCACCCAGGTGGCGGCGATCGAGGCCCTGCGGGGACCGCAGGATGCGGTGGATGCCATGTGCGCAGCTTTCGACGAGCGTCGTCTCATCATCCATGAGGAGCTGAATGCCATCCCCGGGTTCTCCTGCGTGATGCCCAAGGGTGCCTTCTACGCGTTTCCCAACACCTCGGGTACGGGGGTCGCGTCCCGTGAACTGGAGGAGCGCTTCTTGAACGATGCGGGGGTGGCCTGCCTGGCGGGCACGAGCTTTGGAGCCCTGGGCGAGGGCTACATGCGCTTCAGCTACGCCAACAGTATTGAGAACATTCGCGAGGGCTTACGTCGCGTTGCAGCCAATCTCGAATCCGCATGAGACGCTCCGACTTCCGAAGTGACACCCTGACTCAACCCTCGCCCTCGATGCGAGAGGCCATGGCGGCCGCCGTCGTGGGTGACGACGTGCTGGATGGCGACCCCACGGTGGGGGAGTTGGAGAGCGAAGCGGCAGCGTGGCTGGGCAAACCGGGTGCCCTGTTCGTGCCCTCGGGCACCATGGCCAACCAGGTGGCCCTGGGGGCCTGGACTGAGCCGGGCAACGAGATCGTCGTCAGCCGCTGGGCTCACGTGACGACCTTCGAAGCGGGAGCCGCCGGTTGTCTGCACGGGCTGCAGTCCATCACCTTGGGCGATGCGGACGGCGGGATGGATCCCGAGGCGGTGCGCGAGGCCCTGCGGCCGGACTTCATCCACTGCCCTCGTACGGGATTGGTGTGTTTGGAGCAGACTCACAACTACGCGGGTGGCCGTGTCTTGCCCTTGCCCATGGTGCGGGGTGTTGGGGCCGTCGCGCGCGAGGCCGGGGTGCCCGTGCATCTGGATGGGGCGCGGTTGGCTAATGCGGTGATCGCCAGTGGCGTTGGCGCATCCGAGTGGTGCGACCCGGCTGACTCCGTTTCACTTTGTCTGTCGAAGGGGCTGGGTGCACCGGTGGGCTCGGTGATTGCAGGCGATGAGGAATTCCTGGAGCGCGCGCGTCTGATCCGCAAGCGCCTGGGGGGGTGGATGCGGCAGGCGGGCGTATTGGCCGCTGCGGGCTTGATCGCCCTGCGAGAGGGAGTGGAGAGGCTGGCACTCGACCACGACCTGGCCCAGCAGTTGGCCCAGCGCCTGGGCGAACTCGAAGGGTTGAGCACCGATCCCGCAAGCGTGGACACCAACATCGTCATGGTGGGTGTGGAGCGCGAAGGCTGGAGTGCCCCTCAACTGGCGGAGGCTCTGGGGGAGCGAGGCGTGGGGGTCATGCCCATGGGGCACAAGCTGCGCTTCGTCACCCACCTTGGGGTGGGCCCCGAAGACGTGGACCATCTTCTGACCTCTGCCGGGGATCTTCTTCAATAACCTCTCCGTCTGGCGGGGGCGGGTTCGCCCGTAGCCGATCGTGGGTTAGACTGGGGTCGGGCGGTACAAATCCACCCGCGCAATACCCTCTCCCTCTCTCGGGCCAAGGCCCGCACAGCTAATTCATCCATGGGCATCTTCAAGGCCTACGACATCCGTGGTCTCTTCCCCGAGGAACTTGACGTCGACCTGGCGCGCAAGATCGGGCACGCCTTCGCACGCCTGATTGGCGGCAAGCGCCTTCTCGTCGGGCGTGATATGCGCGTGCACTCCCCGGACGTGGCGGACGCCGTGATCGAGGGGATGCTGGACGCGGGATCAGACGTCCTCGATATCGGTCTGGCCTCCACGCCCATGACCTACTACGCCATCGGTTCACAGGACGTGGACGGAGGGCTGTGCGTTACGGCCAGTCACAACCCGGGACAGTACAACGGCATGAAGCTCTGCTCGGCTGGGGCGCGACCCATCAGTCGCGCCAACGGCATCGCGGACCTGGAGACCATGTGTGCAGAGGACTATCCGGGCCCCGGCGAGGAGCGCGGCCAGGTGCAGACCGTGGACCTCCTGAGCGACTATCGGGATCACGTCTGCGGCTTCTTCGATCTGGAGCGTCCGCTTCGTATCGGAATCGATGTTTCGAACGGCATGGCGGGGCACACTTTGCCCCTGATCCTCCCCGCTCTGGAAAAGGTCGAGGCCCAGACGCTGTTCCTCGAACCCGACGGGACCTTCCCCAATCACGAGGCCAACCCGCTCAAGGAGGAGAACCTCGATCACGTGCGCGAGCTGGTTCGGCGAGAGGGACTGGACTTCGGCGTGTGCTTTGATGGCGACGCGGACCGTTGCTGCTTTGTGGACAACAGTGGCCAGACCGTTCCCGCAGATCTCATGACCGCGCTGTTGGCTCGCGACTTCCTGACGCGTTCACCTGGAGCGCCAGTGGTCTACGACCTGAGATCCTCTTGGGTCGTCAAGCAGGTGATCGCGGAGAATGGGGGAGAGCCCATTCGGGATCGGGTCGGACACTCGTTCATCAAGGCCACCATGCGCGAGCGTGGAGCTCTCTTTGCCGGCGAGCTCTCGGGCCACTTCTATTTCAAGGACAACTTCGTCTGCGACTCGGGCGTGATAGCCATGGTGTCCGCCATCAATCTCCTGGGCCGTCAGGCAAACGCTTCCAGTACCCTTGCGGACCTGGTAGAGGACTTGAGGCGTTTCCACTCCACTGGAGAGGTGAACTTCCGGGTGCAGGACAAGGCAGCGGCCATCGCGGAGTTGAAGGCCACCTATGCGCATGGCAAGCAGGACGAGCTCGATGGGATCACCGTGGAGTTCGGGGGACTGGAGGAGGACTCCTGGTGGTGGTTCAACGTGCGCGAATCCAACACCGAGCCCCTGCTGCGCCTCAACCTGGAGGCCTCCAGCGCTGGCCTGCGCGATGAGAAGCGGGCTGAGTTGATGGCCCTGCTGGGGGATCCCGAGGCTTAGGTCGTTGGCAGGGGGGGACAGAAAGGGGGCCTTCGGACCGTGAAAGTTCTTCCGGTACCCCCTAGAACATCCTTAGGGGCCAATTGGTTGCCCCTTGGGGGCAAGAAGCCCCTTGAGACGGCCGACATTTGGAGTAGATAGGCTACGCAGGGCTCCGGGAGGCTCCCCGCCTTTGCCGATAGGTAGGGACAGTTCCCCCGGTCCCGCGCTTCCCACATATCCCCATGCTGCAAGTTCCCACACTGCTGGCCCTGTGTCTGCTCCTCCCCGGTTGGGGTTCCGCCCAAGATCCCGAAGTTACGGACGTGCCCGTGGTGGACCCGGAGGAGGATCCCGTTCAGGACCCGGTTCAGGACCCCGTTCAGGACCCGGTTCAGGACCCGGTTCAGGATCCGGAGAAGGACCCGGAGAAGGACCCGGATGTCGATCCCGGCCAGACTGACCAAGCAGATCAAGACCCGGTCCCGTCCGACGCAGTCGATCAGGACCCGGCTGGGGTCGAGCAGCCTGAGGTGACCAAGAAGCCTGCACGTCGCGAGTGGGTGAAGCTGTTCCGGCGGGATGGGACGGTGGGTTTCACCGACCGCACACGTCAGGCGGCGCTCACAGCATTGAGCGATTCGGGCACCGTGGGTATTTCAAAGGCCTGTGCTTTCTTCGCCTTGGGCTCAGTGCGCTCGGTCGCGTTTCGACCGACCCTGGAGGTGGAATCGCGTATGGCACCCGGAGTTGTGCGCCGAGCGGCCGTCCTGGGCCTGGGCGAAATGGGCACGTCGTTGAGCGGCGGGATGGAGCTCCTGATCGAGCTCCTGGATGACCCCGATCCAACCATAGTCAATGATGCCCTGCTTGCGCTGGCGCGTAGTCGGCTTGCGCGCGCCGAGACTCGCTTGAAACGCATGGCCGCTGACCCGTCTCATCCTCTCGCGGTACGTGCGCGCCAGGCCTTGGATTTCGTCCGCTTTCCCAATCGTCCTTCCGGTTTCGAATCGGCCGCCATGCTCCTCAGCTTGCGGTATGAATCGGCCAAGCGATTTGGAACCTTGGATGGGCGGCCCTGGTCCCAACAACGGATAGAAGAGCTCAAACGTGACGAGGCCTTTCTGGATGAGGTCATCCTGATGGCTGCTGCCGAACTCTCGCACTATGGGATCAAGGACCATCTCATGGAGATCGTCATCGAGCCCGGTCGCACCCTTCGCTGGCGTGCAGCGGCGATGGCGCTACCTCTCGAAGTCGAGAGCATGATCGCAAGCGGTCTGGGCGGACCCGATCGCGAGGCAGCCTGGGCCCAGCTGATCGATGGAGCAGTGGAGTCCGGTTGGGCAGCCAGCATGCCCGAGACCATGACACGGGCCCTTGGCTTCCGGTCCCTGGCGCCCACTGCGGCAGCTCAATTGGTAAATCGTCGTCCGGAGCTTGATGAGAGGCTGCGTACGGCACTCCGGAGCCCGCGGCGAGAATTGCGTGTACGTGCGGCAGAGGCCGTTGGGCGAATGAGCCTGACCGGCTACCTGCTCGACCTGCGCGAGCTCTCGGACAAGCCCCGGACTGCGAGGGGTACAGAGCAACGTCGAATGCAGGTGGCCGCAGCCAGTTGGGTGGCACGCTTGCGCCTCGGTGACGTGTCTGCGGGTGAATCCATGACCGACGTTCTGGCTGATCGTTTGGGGGCCTACAGCGACGCCGAACGTTCGCTTGTCCTGGATGCTCTTGAGATAGGCTACCGTTCAGAGGCCGTCGTCCAGTTTCTCCTGCGCGCCGTACGTGAGACGCAGGGCAGCGTCCAGGCCGAGATACAAGCCCTGCTCGCCCGCTCGGGTCATGGCTCGCCGTGGGACGAATCCACCGGCGAGTGGGTCGTCATGACGGAGGAGCAAGCAGCCCTGTACCTGGACCCCAACCGGGACCGTAGCGAAGACCGATGGAGTGGAACCGGTGCAGGATTGCGAGCGGCCTACGGGGAAGTGGATCGTGGCTCCAGTACAGCTAGCCGGCTCCTGCGAGGTATAGCTCATCTGCCAGGAGCTGAAGACCTTGAATTCCTCGCGCGCGAGTTTCCGCTGGATGAAAACCCCGAGGGCAATATCCTCCTTGCCCGCACCCTCATTCAGAATGGCCACCACAAGGTGGAGCCCATCCTTCAGGCTGCGGTCTGGAATGGTCCGTGGCACCGCAGCGTCCTGGCAGCGGCGCTGGTTGTAGAGTACCGGGGTGTGGACCTGCTCATGTACTGGGTAGCCAAACCGCCTACATCTGCACGCTCCGCCGACATACGTCGTGTGGGTTTCGCTATCGGAGAGTGGGGCGGTATGGCGGCGATTGACACGCTTCGCCAGTTCCTGGGGTCAGCCGCTGGGGCCGAGCGACCGGCGCTTCAAGGAGCTCTCTTGGGTGCGCTGACAACGCGTACCCACTAGGGGCCATGGACTCAGGATCCGAGACGCCGCCGGATTGGTTCCCCAGCGGGATTGTCACGTTGACCACGGATTTCGGCCTGTCCGATCCCTACGTGGGCATCATGAAGGGGGCGATTCTGAGCGAGTACGCCTCAGCCACGCTCGTAGACCTGACCCACTCGGTACCCCCCCAGGACGTGCGCTCAGGGGCGTGGTTCCTCTCCAAGAGCTGGAGCTGGTTTCCTGCAGGGAGCGTTCATGTGGCCGTGGTGGATCCGGGCGTTGGGGGAGACCGTCAGATCCTCCTGGCCTTCCATGAGGGGCACGCTTTCCTGGCACCCGACAATGGTCTGCTCGAGGCAATCCTGCCGAGCACGATCCCCTTGTGGCCCTTGGACCTGGGCTGCGCGGAGCTGCCTGTACCGAGCCACACCTTTCACGGGCGGGACGTCTTCGCACCAATCGCGGCTCGAATGGCGGCCGGAACCCGCCCTGCCACTGGCGGTGCGGTTGTGCGGGGAGTGGGTGGAGTCGAGTTCCCCGAGGCCTCTCGGTGCGCTGACGGCAGCGTGGAAACCGAAGTCCTGTTGGTGGACCACTACGGCAACTTGATCAGCGGCTTTTGTCCAGGGACTGACGAGGCCGGCTCGAGCCTGTGGGACGTGGATGTGGCGGGACATCTGGTTCCCGGAGCCAAGACCTACGGGGATGTTGGGTCGGGAGACCTACTTGCCCTGTTAGATTCCTACGGACATATCGAGGTGGCTCAACGTGATGGCAGCGCGGCGCAGTCCTTGGGTGCCGGGCCCGGGGACCCCATGACGATGACGAGGAAGACCAAATGAAGCACAAGCACATCGCATTCTTGGGTGTTCCCATGGACCTGGGTGGTGGGCGTCGAGGCGTGGACATGGGTCCCAGTGCCATCCGTATCGCTGACCTGGGGCTGGCCGTGTCGGCCCTCGGCTACGAATTCGAGGACTGGGGTAACGTCCCCGTCCGAACTCCCGAGGACAGCAAGGCTGTCGACCCCAAGGCCCGCTTCCTGGACGAGATCGCCGACTGTTGCTCCTGCCTACGGGACAGGATTCTGCAGATGCTCGAGCAGGAGAAGTTTCCCCTGGTCGTGGGAGGCGATCACTCCATCGCGTGTGGAACCCTGGCAGGACTCTCGACCCACCATCACCGCCGCGGCGAGAAGGTCGGACTGGTTTGGTTTGATGCGCACGGTGACATGAATACTCCAGAGACGACGGAGTCGGGCAACATCCACGGTATGCCCCTGGCTTCGATTCTCGGGGAGGGACCGGATGCCTTGACGGGCCTGGGGGAGCGGTTCCCCATGGTAGATCTCGAGAACGTGGCTCTCGTGGGCGTGCGCTCTTTGGATGGCGGCGAGCGTCGGTTGATTCGCGAGATGGGTGTGGCCTGTTTCACCATGAAGGACATAGACAGTCACGGGATTCACGACGTCATGAAGCAGGCACTGGCACGGGCGACCCAGGGGACAGCGGGTTTTCATCTGTCCTTTGACATGGATGGAACGGATCCGGAGGTGGCGCCGGGCGTGGGGACGCCGGTGCCCGGTGGCTTGACCCTGCGCGAGGCGCACACGGTGATGGAGCTGGCGGCGGAGACGGGTGCTCTGCTGGGCCTGGAAATCACCGAGATCAACCCGATTCTCGACGTTGCCAACAAGACCGCCAAGCATGGTGCGGACTTCGTCCTCTCCGCTCTGGGAATGCGAACCCTCTAGTACTTGTTTTGACTGGCCTGACACGATCCCTCTTGCAGCACCGCGGGCTCCTACGCGACTTTGTCGTGCGGGACCTGAAGGCGCGCTATGTGGGGTCCGCCATGGGGTTCTTCTGGTCGGTGCTCTTCCCGATCGTGAACCTGGCTGTGTACATGTTCGTCTTCCGCCTTGTGCTCAACGCCCGCTGGTCAGACCGGCAAGGAGCCTACGAGGTGGCGCTGATCATGCTGGCGGGTATCGTCGTCTGGGCTTCTTTCGCGGAGACCCTCTCGCGCACTACGAACTGCCTGGTGGACAACGCCAACCTGATCAAGAAGGTGGTCTTCCCAGCGGAGATCCTTCCTTGGTATCTGACCACCTCAAGCATGATCAACATGACCATCGGCCTGCCCGTGGTTTTGGGGTGCGTGGCGGTGTTTGCGTTCTTCATGCCCCCCAAGACCTTCATCAACGTGCCGGGCTACGTGGAAAACGACGAGTGGGTCGTGGACGAGACACCGCTTGCCGAGAACCACGTTCCCTACCAGATGCGCATGCAGCTGACGCGCGGAATGTGGCGTGATGTAATCATCCCTCTCCGTGTGTCAGGCAGCGCGATCCGTGGGGAGGACTACCTGCTCTCCGTGGACGAAGCGGTCATTCGCAGGGGGGACAATACGGTCTCGGTGGTGATCACCCCTCTCCGTGACGAGGTGCAGGAGGAGGATGAGAGCATCATCATTGAACTGGGGCCGCCGGAAGGTGCCGAGTTGTATGTGCCTGGGGAGGGGGATGGCTGGGCTGCAAGTCGCTGGGAGTGCACCCTTCTGGACGCGCCTCCCGCACCGACCCTTCTGCCCGACAAGGTCCAGGGGCTCATTCACCCACAGTACGCAGCGGGCGACAACTCCTACCATCCACTGACCCTGGGGCTGGCACTCTTGGCCCTGCCGTTGCTGTTCTGCTTGCAGGCTTTCTTCACGGTAGGCCTGGGCTACATCCTCTCCACGCTGAACCTGTTCCTGCGCGACACCTTCCATCTCGTGGGGGTCGGCATCACAGTCTGGATGTTCGCCACGCCCATCTTCTACCCCGGCTTCATGGTGGAGAATCAGGGCTTCGGCTGGATGCTCCAGATCAACCCCATGCACTGGCTGATCGAGAGCTACCGATCGGTGCTGCTCTTCGGACTGTGGCCAGACCCCCTGCTGCTCGTGCGATTGACCCTGGTCACTGCGGGAGTCTTCATCCTCGGAGGCCGATTCTTCATGTCCCAGAAATCCAAGTTCCCCGATCTGCTGTGAACCCCGTCCCGCCATCAGGAGCCGCTCAGCCTGACAGTACCGTTGCCATCCAGGTCAACGGTTTGGGCAAGGCCTATCAGCTCTACGACAAGCCCATCGACCGGTTGAAGGACGCTTTCTTCGGCGGTCCGCGCTATCGGGAGTTCTGGGCCGTGCGGGACGTGTACCTTGACGTGCCCCATGGCTCGACTGTGGGCATCATCGGCGAGAACGGTGCGGGCAAGAGTACCCTGCTCAAGCTACTGACCGGGATCACTACGCCGACCACGGGGCAGGTCAAGGTCAACGGGCGGGTAGCCTCTCTGCTGGAGTTGGGCGCGGGCTTCCACCCCGAGTTCAGCGGCCGCGAGAACATCTTCCTCAACTGCTCCATCCTGGGCATGGGCCAGGCAGAAATTGAAGAGCGCTACGAGTCCATCGTTCAATTCTCGGAGCTGGGTGAGTTTATCGAGCGACCCGTCAAGACCTACTCCTCGGGCATGTATGTGCGACTGGGGTTTGCGGTGGCGTCGAGCGTTGATCCGGACATCTTGCTGATCGACGAGGCCCTGTCGGTGGGGGACGAGCACTTCAAGGGCAAATGCATCAACCGCCTGAATGAATTCCGCGAGCAAGGCAAGACCACGGTCTTCGTCTCTCATGACATGGGATCGATCAAGTCCATGTGTCAACACGTTGTGTTGATGGATCAGGGCGAGGTCTTGGAGCAGGGCAGCGCCGAGGACGTGGCGGATGCGTACCTCAAGCGCGCCCACGCCCGTGGCAACGAGCGCCTCTCCAGCTACAACCGTGAGGGCAGCGCTTACCCACGCTGGGGCACTGGCGAAATAGAGACAGGCCTTGTGGAGTTGGTGGGTCGAGGGTCGGAAGCGACCCACGTCTTCAGCCCTGGGGAGCCTTTCAAGGTGCGGATCCACTACGAGGCCCGCAAGGCATGCAAGCAGCCCGTATTCGGTATCGGCCTGTACCGCTCCGATGGAACCTATATCAATGGCTCAAACCACGGTTGGAGGCAGGCACCCATCGAGCTTGGCCCCGTTGGTGCCGGCGAGACCGGCGTGGTGGAGATGGCGTTCGATTCCCTGCCGCTGCTTCAGGGGGAGTACTATCTGACAACCTTCCTCTACGAGCATGGGCAGGCGGCTCCCACAGCCATCGATCATCGTGAGCACGCGGTGACCTTCGAGGTCGTCGACGCCTCGCCCACTCAACACGGGATGCTCTTCCTTCCCACCTGCTGGACCGTCGACCGCACGGCCGCGGATGGGACTCACCTGCACAGCGAATCCGACTCATGACCGCGGACCTGCTCGAACTGCCCTTCGATCAGTATCAACGCTACCGCTTGGTAGCGGACATTCTGAAGGAGGTGCGGCCCAAGGGGCGGACGCTCTCCATCCTGGACGTGGGCGGGCGCACGGCCCTGTTGCGGCAGTTCCTGCCCAATGATGATGTCACGGCAGTGGACCTGGAGGTGAGTGATGAGCCGGGCTTGGTCCTTGGAGACGGCTCACGCCTGCCTTTCCAGGACGGGAGCTTCGATGTGGTGGCGGGATTCGACACGCTCGAGCATGTCCCGCCAGCGCGCCGGACGGCTTTCGTGGATGAGTGCGCACGGGTTGCTTCGCGCTGGGTTGTCTTGATCGGGCCTTATGCGTCCAAACGGGTCAACGAGGCTGAGGAGCGTCTCGTTGACTTCCTACGCGAGAAACTGAAGACCGAGCACCGATACCTGAACGAACACCGCAGTCACGGTCTGCCAAGCCTGGGAAGGGTGGAGCGCACCCTCAACAAGCACGGCATGAAGACCGCGTGCGTTGGCCAGGGAAACCTGGACCGCTGGCTTGGATTGATGTGCCTGGAGCTCTACCTCGATGCCGACCCCTGCTTGAGACCTGTGGCCAAGCGCTTCTTCCGTTTCTACAACGAGACCCTGTACTCCTCAGACCACGGCGGTGACATGTACCGTCATGCCCTGGTGGGGGCCAAAGGCAAGGCCCGTCTACCCAAGCAGGTGGTCGTGGACCGCGAGCCTGCAGCGAATCCGGCGGCTACTCAGTCGGTCCTGGCCCTGGCACGCGAGCTGCTTGCCCTCGACAGTGAGCGCGATGTCTGGACCCCCGAACTCGAACGCCTGAGGGGGGTCATCGATGACTTGGGCGCCGACCTGGACGGTCATCGCACAAGCCTCAAGCACCTGGAGGTCGAGCGTGACGATGCCCTCCAGGAGCTGGAGGAAGATCGGGTGCGCCAGGAGAAGACTCAGGCCGTCCTGCGGGCCGACCTGGAGGGCCACCGTGAGAGCCTGGTCCAACGAGACCAGGACCTCGCGTCTGCCCTGGAGGCCCAAGCGCAGCAGCTGGCTGCCAGCGAGCAGACGGAGGGCGAGCTGCGTGGAGAGCTGGACGAACACCAGAGCGAGCTGGCGGAGCTGAAGGAGGAGTGCGCGCGCCAGAGGGAAGCCCACGACGAGTTGAGCTCAGACCTGAAAGGGCATAGGAAAGCCCTTGCTCAGCGTGAAGAGGATCTGGCCGCTTCCCACCAGCTCCTGGAAGAGCAGCGCAAGGCTGCCGAGGCAATGGAGGAGGACCTGCGAATGCAGATACAGGCTCACGCCACCGGCCGCCAAGAGCTGATGGAAGAACAGGCTGCACTCCAATCCCATCAGGCGGAGCTGCAAGAGGCCTTGGCGCGGACGCGTTCGACATTGGAGGCGGGCGTCACGGACAACATCGCCCTCAATGCGGAGCTGGACTTTGTGCGGGCCTCCCTGCGCAACCGGATTGACAACCTCAAGCGCGTGCTGCGTGGCCGGGGCGAACCGTTCCTTCCACCGCGGAGTGAAGAATCGGCTGGTTCCGAAGAGGTCCCCTAGGAGCCTAGAAGGGCCAGAATACGGGGATCAGCCAGGCGGCGACGGCCAATGTAATCAGGGCTAGGGGCGCACCGGCTCGAATGTAGTCCCGGTAGCGGTAACCGCCGGGCCCCATCACCATGGCGTTGGCCTGGTGGGCCACGGGTGAGAGGAATGCGAGGCTGGAGCCGGTGACGACGGCCATCAGGAACGGGCGATCCGTTACGCCAAGAGAGTGCGCCAACTCCAGAGCCACGTCGGTCATCAGCACCGCCGTGACCACGTTGTTGAGCACCTGGGTCAGCAGGGTCGTGCAGATCAGGAGGATGATCAGCACCGTGCGCGGGCTCAGCCCATTCTCACTCATGCCGATGAGCCATGCCGCCAGGTCGTCGGAGAGCTTCCAGTGGTCGAAGGCCGTTCCCAAGGCGAGCATGCCGCCGATGAGGACCAGCACCTGCCAGTCAATCACGCGATAGAGGTTCTCGGCGCGCACGGCGCGCACGGCCAATAGGGCGCCGACTCCGCAGAGGGCCAGGATCGCCAGGCTGACGGATGAAAATGTCGCCGCCGCCAAGACAGCGAGGAGTATGGCGATACAAGCGTTTCCACGGCTGTTATCCGCGCCGCGTTCGACCTCGTCCACGATCAGGATGCCGCGCCCATTGCGCGCGCGTTCCAGGTCCCGATCATGCCCCTGGACCAGCAGCGTGTCGCCCACTTCCAGGGCGGTCTCCTGAATGCGCTGCAGCTGGACCTCGCCATGCTTGGAGATGGCGAGCACGTTCAGTCCGGTGCGTGAGCGAAACTCGGAGTTGATCAGAGTGCGACCCACAAAGGGGGAACCCGCAGCAATCACCGCTTCCACCAGGCGCACGTCGTCGGAATACAGGCGCGTGGTGCCCAGTTCCACGGAGGCGCGTTGCTTGAGGGGGACGTGCTCGGAGAGGCTCACGATGTCCTCCGGTGAACCCTGCAAGATCAAGGTGTCGTCGGCGCGGATCCGGTTGTACGGTCCGGGGGCGAGCACCGTGCTCTCCCCTGTGGCACGTACGATCCCCAGGACTGTGACCTGATGCTGTGCGAAGATGTCCGCGTCCGCCACGCTGCGGTTGATGAGGTCGCTGGAGGGTTCCACCAGGATCTCAGTGATGAACTTGGGCACCTGGTAACGCTCGGTGAGACTCAGATCCGCCTTTCCGCGTGGGAGCAGGTAGCGCCCGAGACCCAGGAAGTACAGGACGCCGACTCCGGCCAAGACCAGTCCAAAGCGGCTGAACTCGAACATACCGAAGGGCGTGTGCCCCAGTTCCTGCAGGACACTGTTGATGGCCACGTTGTTCGACGTACCGAGGACCGTCACCAAGCCTCCCAGGAGGCTGGCGAACGCCAAGGGCATCAGCAGTCGCCCGATGGGAATCCCGCGCGCGTGGGCCAGACTGCTGCAGACGGGAATCAGCGTGGCCACCACGCCCGTGTTGGAGAGCACCGAAGAGAGCAGGGCGGCCACGATGGTCAGGCGCAGGATGATGCCCAGCTCGCCCGAGCCCTTCAGAATCTGTGCGCCGACACGGCCCGCAACGCCGCTGCGGTTGAACGCATGGCCAAAAATGTACATGGCCCCGATCAGGATGACGGCTTCGGAGGAGAAGCCCTCGAGAGCTTCCTCCGCCGTGAGACAGCCGGTCAGGGTCAGCGCCAGGACGACGCCCACGGCGATCAGGTCGTAGCGCAGGCTGTCTGTGACAAAAAGGACCATACTGACCCCCAGGATCAGCAGGACTAGGTGGGGCTCGGCTATGGGAAACATCCACCCTGAAGATGGCAGTAGTCTTCATCCCGCGCAAGAAGTGGGCTATAAACGGTGCATACTGTCCACTCCCGAGCAGTCTCCCGTCCCCTCGGCAATTCCATGGCCTACTCTCCCATCGATCCCAAGACCCTTGTGCGCAGGGCTGGGGAGTGGCTCCGAACCGAAGGTCCGGATGCTGACGTGGTCGTCTCTTGCCGGGTGCGCTTGGCCCGAAATCTGGCGGGCGAGCCGTTTGTGGCTCGCTTGGAGCCCGAGCGTGCCATCCAGATAGCCTCCCGCCTGAAGGAGGTCCTCCTTGAGGCGCGCATTGATGGGGACACCTCGTGGGTCTCCATGCCGGAGGCCAGCCCCGTTGTGCGGCTGCTCTTGTGCGAGCGCAACCTCATCAGCCGCGATCTGATGCCGGAGGACTCCATGGGCAGCGATTCCGGGGCGGACGGTGCCGGACGCGCTGTGGCCTTTGGGGAGAGTGAATCCAACTCGGTCATGGTCAACGAGGAGGACCACGTGCGCCTGCAGGCCATGGCCGCCGGAATGGACCTCGACCTGGCCCTCCAGCGGGCGCGCATTCTCGATCGCTTCATGGAGGAGCGTGTTGCCTTCGCACACACTCCCGACCTTGGTTATCTGACCGGCTGTCCGACCAATGTGGGGACGGGGATGCGGGCTTCGGTCATGTTGCACCTGCCGGGCCTGGGCCTCGTACGCGGTGAGCTTGAGAAGGTCTTCAACGCGGCGCAACGAACCAGCCTTGTGGTTCGCGGCATGGCGGGGGAGGGGAGTCGCGCTGCGGGGGATTTCTACCAGATCAGCAATCAGATCACCTTGGGCCGAAGCGAGTCTCAATTGATAGGAGACCTGACGGCGCTGCTCCCCAAGATCATTGAGTTCGAGCGTAGGATCCGTTCGGAGCTGAATGATCACCTGGGTGTTCCCCTGCGTGATCGCATCCACAAATCACAGACCGTGTTGCGTTCAGCGCGTTCCATTCCCACTGCTGACGCCCTCGCACACCTCTCCAACCTGCGCCTGGGGCTGCACCTGGGGATGTTGGATGGGCCCGGCGTAAGGGACCTCAACGAGCTGGGCCTCCAGGTTCAGCGTGGTCACGTGCAAGCCCTGATGACCTCAGATCCGGACGAAGGGCTGCTGGACGTGTCGGAGCGCGACCAGGCGCGCGCAGCGATCCTGCGTGCGCGGCTGGCCATGCCCTAGGAGGGTGGGGCGTATTCAAAACGCCCCCGTCCTCAGGAAGCCTTGGAGAGGAACCCTTGGCTCAGGTTGGCCAGGGCTTCCGCAAGGTTGTCGGCGCTGAGCTCCGGTTCGACCGGGAAGTTCCCGTCCTTGAGAGACTCTCCCGTTCGCACGCTGGCCAGGTGGCAGTTGGCACGCCAGCCCGCAACGAGTTCAAGGGAGCTGTCACCAATGACCCAACTCTGACGTAGGTCAATACCGTCCACTTGAGCGGCATGGTGGAAAGCCCCGGTGTTGGGGAGAAGGAACACGGACTCGGCGTTGTGGGGGGGATCACCGGCCGGGTTCTCGAGGCAGGCGTAGTTGCGCGTTATGGAGATGCCCTGTTTCTGGAGCTGGGCCAGCATGGCTCGCTCAAAGGTCTCCCACTTCTGCTGGGAGAGGTTCCCGAAGGCCACGGAGTCCTCATTGCCAATCAGGTACAGATTCCAGCCCGCCTGGCCTGCCATGAATAGGGCATCGAGAGCACCTGGTGTGAACCGCACCCGGTCAAAACTGCTCAAGAATCCCTTGCGCGGGCGCTCGAACAGCGTTCCCC
>PVBE012249866.1_pt1 | contig 45083 bp, 40 predicted proteins | sample 1631181 | NCBI WGS metagenome assembly PVBE01 (sample SAMN08397723, study PRJNA350692) | Marine metagenome, whole genome shotgun sequencing project. | isolation source: water | place: Pacific Ocean | collected 2012-04
CCCCATCGCGTCGAATTACGGGATCCGCGTGGATCGCGAGATGATCGTACTCACGGGCAGGACGCAATGAGCGCCCAGGCTATGCCGCGATCAGGATCTTCCTGCAAGCCGATAACCTGAAGATCGCGATCATCACGGGTGATAACGAAGCGCTCGCCGAAGCCCTATCGAGTGATGCCCGAGCCCGTTGGAGTACGAATCGCCCAAACCGCAGGCGGTTTCTGACGAAGACGCCGCTATCGCGGAGTTCCCTCTGGGAATAATGCCTGCGGACATTACCATCGTCCCGGTTGACGAGATGTTTCAGGGTGGCATCTAATGCGCGGACCAGGCAACAACGCTACCAACCACTCGGTGCTGTAGCACCTCGACACCCCCGGGTCGCAAGCGAATCCCAGCACGTCGAAGTACGGCGAGACCACTAGGCACGATGGACGGTCCTATCCGAGATCCACCGTGCAGCCGTTCGGCGACAGTTGATAACGAATTCGCTGACCGTCATCGTCGAGGAATCGCAGTGACTGCTGAAATTGTCCCGGCGGCGGTGAGCCCGGAGCGACAGTCGATTCGAGGATATACAAGCGGCTGGCGTTGCCGTGCAGATAGATCCCGGCGAAGGTCCGGGATCCGTCGACGTTCGTGATCTGTAACTGGTGGCCCTCGACGAGATCGATATGCGACCACGCGTCGTAGGTTACTTTACCATCGCGTTGCCGGAACTCCCTGGCCGCCTTCGCCACCGATGCGCGTTGATCGTTGATCCAAACGTTCATACCGCTCGCGGCCTCGGTCTTCTCCATCTCCGCGTGGATCTTCTCAGAATCTCTGAAATCGACTACCGTCACCGAGTAACCGCTTGAACCCACCCCGACCGTATAGCGGCGCGCCGAGAATATCGCATCGAACTCGGAGTAATAGTCGAACTCTTCGATGGCCGGTTCGGCTGGGAAGTTCACACTGAATCGATCGACGAGACTGCTGTACTCAAACCAGCTCTGTGCGATGGATGGCGGCGCCAGCAAGATGAGTGATGCTGGAATCAACGGGCGAAGAATCTGCATGATTTTTCCCTCCGAGTATTGAACCGGACCGGTATAGAGCTCGATCTCCGAGTTATCAGTTGTCGAGCGTTAAAATATTAACGAAACACGGTCGGGGCGACAGTAGAACCGCCGGACCCCCTGACCGGAGTCGTCTGTACCACGAGCGTCGAGATATAGCACGAATCTTCGGGTGAACTCGGTATGCCGCGCACCGCAATGCTTGCGGCTCGTTGATTCTCACAGTCCGCAGCCAGCACCTCTAGATCGAGATCCTCCAGCATATAGATGCCGCTGCTCAGCCAGCTGACATGTCCGGGGCGCTCGACGAAAATCTCGCGCGTCGGGTCGGCTGGATTGCTGTTCTCGATAGTCTTGGTATCGCCACCGATGAGTACCGGCATGCGATTGATCGTCCACTGGATCGCGCGCGCGTCGATACCGGGGCCGCCAGGCCGGAACTCGTCCTGACCGCGGTTCAAGTACTTCACCCGCTCATCACGTGGATCGGCAGGATTCGCCGTCCAGAAGCGAGCTGACCAACCCGTTCGGATCATCAGCGCATCACCGGGGTGAATGTCGTCGAGACTCAAGCCCTGACGGATAAGTGTCTGCTCCAGTTCCTCGGGGGTGAACTCGTAATCTGCCGGCGGAAACTGTTCCGGATCGCGGCCGGCGTCGATTTCCCGCTCGCGAAGCAGTTGACCCACATCGATCAATACGGCCCGCGCGACGATCGTACGCACATTCTCGATCCCCATCCGTCGATACCCGCGGAAGATATAGTCCGCACCGGGATTGCCGCGGGGTAGGTCGCCGGGATCGCCCTCGGGGTAGTAATGGTCGGCGGGATTCCGGGTATCGAAACAGTTGTAGGTGATCCCTTCCTGCGTGACGTGATTAAACCCATCGAGCTGCGTGCCGAGTTCGAACTGCATCACCCCGGCCCTATCCGGATTGAAGCGGCTGTTGCCGAGCGTCTCTTCGTTGTTGAAGATCGCATGACTTGCATCGCGACCCGGCCACTCGCCGAGGTTGCTCTTGAAGTCGAGATAAGCCGAGAATCCCATTTGCCCCGGCTCGAGTAAGTGGCCAAGTTCATAGACCTTGCCCAGCCGAATGAGACCGAGCGTGTCGCTCACGCGCTCGGGCGTCAGGTAGTTGAGATTACCAGCCTGATCGTCGGGGCCCCACATCCGCGTCGTCGGATTGTCACAGGGATCGGGTAACGCGACTTCGGCTGGAATCGGGTCCATCGGCGCGTAGTTCTCCGGCACTTGCGCTCGCGCGTCAGACGCCACCCCATAGTTCAGAACGATCTCGAAACACAGTGGAACGACATATCGATTCGTTAGCATTCTTATCCCCAGTCTAGTAGAAACGCGCTCATCGATTGGGTAATGCGCGACGTATCAAACCAGCTCGGCGTCCAAACTTAGATCCGGAAACACATCACTATTGATTGTCGGAGCCGAATCTGATTCTACTGCTTCTAACATCGCTCCGCTGGCTTGACCCGAAACGTGCTGCGCGCCTGCATCGTGAATTTTCGCACGAGTGTCGGCGATGTCGACGCGATTCCGGACATTGTCGTACGCTACGGCGGCGAACTCGACCGGGAAATACGCCCCCCGAATCTCAAGCATTAGATTGCGCCGATAAAGGGGCCGTGCCCCTTATTGCGCTACACGGGTCAGCGTAGTGCGCGGCTCAGGAATGGCAAGCTACGATCCATGCGGTAATCGATGCCTGAATGAGTGTCCGGGAACTCCTCGTAGCGATGTTCTATCCCGGCTTCCGTCAGGCGCTTGGAGAGAATGCGGCTACCGTAGTGGAGTTGATACTGATCCCGCCAACCACAGTCGATGAAGATACCGCGCAAACTCTCGAGATTCTTCCGATAACGACGCACGAGATTGATCGGGTCGTGCTGCAGCCACGCACGCCAACGGGCCGGGATGATCTCTCCAGTCTCGAGATTGAACGGCAAACGGAAGCCGTTGGGCGCTTCCGGATCCGGGTCGTAGGTCGCAGCCATCGCGACATTCATCAAGCAATGAATATCATCGCGTGACAACTTAGTGCGCCCCCAGATATCTTTCAGAAACTTCGCGACCCGGCCGTCGTCGAGGCCTTCTTCGAGACCATGCGCTTCCCGTTCAACGTCGATAGTTCCGGCACGCCGTTGACGCCGACGATGACTCGCGAGCTTGTTCAACGTATTGGGCCAGTCGGAACGATAGATGAAATCGAAGTAGGCGTCCCCGGAATGATTGGCGATAGCTCCCCAGTAGCGCGCGTACTTCATACCATGAAGCATCGCCCCATAGCCGCCTGACGATTTTCCGAAACAACCGCGATGATCTCGTGACGCCCGCGTTCGAAACTCACGGTCGACGCACGGGATCAACTCCCGTGTTAGATAGTCGGCATAGTGGCCTATCGCGGAGGAGTTGATGTATTGATTGCCGCCCAGAGCCGTGAAGCAATCGGGAAAGACGATCAGGCACGGGCGCATCTTCTTCTCATGAACCAGGCGAGCGGCACGTTCCGGGAGATTCTCATCGAAATTGCGCCAGTTCGTATGCGATCTACCCGACCCTGTGTAGCCGACTAGATCGAACAGCACGGGAAATCGTCGGCCGCGGCCGCGGCCCATGCCCTGGTCATACTGCGGCGGCAACCAGACATCGAGACTGCGGCGATGCGGGTCGCCCAGAGGGTTATCGGCGAGAATCGCCGACGTATGCTCGAGCGTGACGACTCGACCGCCTACCCATGCCGTCCGTTTTAGTGCCATGCGGGTCCCATCTGCCGGCTCATTCTACCGTCGCCCGGTAGTTGATATAACCAGCGGGTCAATGCCCTGGCGAACAATGCGTTAGTATCTATCGAAAACAATTAAGAATCCTTTCTCCGCGAGCCTGAACATTAGCAGGGGCGCCGACAGCCCGGTGGGCATCGTGCCTGTCATACTGATTCTGGCCACTGCCATCGCGAGCTGCAGCAGCGGCGGAGACAGCAACTTCGCCGCGATAACAGCGGCCCCGAACGCGCCACCTGCTCCGGCGCCGCCGGCTCCACCGCCGCCATCGACCGCTCCGCTCGATATTGAGCTTTTTCAGCTGATCACCGCCCTCGGCCTAACGGGCGATCCTGCTGCCGGCCGCGATCTGCCTTCGATCGACGATCCGATTCCACAACTCGGCATGAAACTCTTCTTTAGCAAGAGCCTCGGCGGCGGGTTCGACGCGGCCTGTGTGAGCTGCCACCACCCGCTGCTCGGGGGCGGCGACAGCCTCTCTCTAAGTATCGGCACGGGGACTGTCGAACCGGACCTGCTTGGACCCGGACGCGGCCGCGCCGATGGGATTCCGAATGTTCCCCGAAACGCGCCAACCACTTTCAATACCGGACTCAACGACACCAGCATGTTCTGGGACTCGCGTATCGAGAGTATCGACAAAGGCAGCAGGCTGAATGGCAGCGGCTCCGGAATTCGGACCCCCGATACGGCGCTGTTCGTCGCAGACATTGTCGCCGGAACGTTTCTCCCCACAGCTCAGTCGCGTTTCCCGGTGACTTCCTCTACCGAAATGAAGACTGCGGGGTTCGAGAACGGCAGCGATAACGAAACGATCCGGGCTCATCTGGCGGCGCGAATCGGAAACTATGGCGTTGGCGCCGGAGAGCTGGAGACGAACAGCTGGCTCGCCGAATTTCAGACGGCGTTCATTAGCGCGCAACCGGCCGATCAACTCATCACATTCGCGAATATCGCGTTCGCGATAGGCCAGTACGAACGCTCTATGATATTCATAAATAGCCCCTGGAAAGCTTATGTCGAGGGCGACTCCGGCGCGATCACCAACTCAGCCAAACGCGGCGCGCTGCTGTTCTTCAGGTCAACTGATGATGACGGCTTCGGCTGCCAGCAATGCCACTCGAGTGACATCTTTACGGACGGGGAGCACCACACGATCGGCTTCCCAAATATCGGCCCGGGCCGTGGCGACGGCAACAACGACGATTTCGGTCGCGCTCATGAGACCGGGTTGCTCGCGGACCGTTACCGCTTCCGCACACCGAGCCTGCTGAATGTACAAGTGACGGGGCCGTGGGGACACGCGGGCACCTACGAGACATTGGATGAAGTCGTCCGACACTACAACAATCAAAACGGAACCGTGAACAATTTTTTCAATAACGGCGGCTGGTGCCAGCTCGATCAGTTCCTGGATGTCGTGAATTGTGCCGCTCTGTATCCCGATGCCGAAGACAACACTGCCGACGCGTTGGCGAAGGTAAGACGGGAACGCAACATCTTGCCGCCGGACGAGCAACTGCCGCAGATCAACATCAACGGCGGACAACGACGAGACGTCATCGAGTTCCTCGAGACGCTGACCGATCCCTGCATTCTGGACGCGAATTGCCTGGCGCCATGGATAGTGGATTCCGGTCCGGGACCGGACGGCATGCAACTCAACGCGATCGACGCTCTCGGTAACCCGCTCTAGCTGTCACCGTTTCTAGGCATCCCAATCGGGCAGCGGCTCAGCGGGTTCGGAATTGAAGCCCGCGGCTCTGATCCCGCCGACGGCCGCAAACTCATCCCGTGCGGATGTCTCACCACTGATACCGACGGCGCCAATGGCCGTACCATCGCCGTCGCATACGAGGACACCGCCCGGCACGGAGACGAATTGCCCACCGGAGATCACGGACAGGGTGGTCGAAAATACGGGACGCTCCGCAAGTCGTTGACCGATTACGCGGCTTGAGACGCCCATTCCCAATGCACCATACGCCTTCGCGATGGCGACCTCGACGCGTATGATCCCGGAGCCGTCCTCACGCTTGAGTGCGATCTGATGACCGCCGGCGTCCAACACGGCAACGGTCAGCGGCAGCATGCCATGCTTTCTCGCCAAGCGTAGGGCTTCATCGATGATCGCGCTTGCTTGCTCGAGATTCAGAGCGACTGTTAGCGGACTCAGTGTTCGGGGCATGCATCGATCTCCTGTTCTCAGCCGATGATATTATCAACGAGTTGGCCTGCGCCATCACCATGCGGCCATTTCACCGATAGCGAACACCGCCGAGGTCTAAGCATGCGCGATCTGAACGCAGCGGGCGGTGCCGACGCCGTCGAGGCTTACTACGATGCGATGCCCGAAACGCTGCGCCGGAAGAACGATCGCATCGATAGCGAACGCGGCCTCAAAGCACCACCGCTCGCCGAAGCCGTCGAATATTTGCGGCGGCTTTTCCAGTGATCAAAACATGGTGGGAAACGGCTTGATAAACTCTCGCGCGCACGAATAATGGGATGAGGCACACATGATTGAAGCGCTGATAGGGGGCCTGGGGCTGATCTTCCAATGGGAGGTCCTAGGCTATTTTGCGCTCGGCTGTGTGATCGGCGTCTGGATGGGCGCGATCCCGGGGCTCGGCGGCGCGATCGGCCTCGTGCTGTTGCTACCATTCACGTTCAATATGGAGCCCGTCTCGGCATTCGCACTGTTACTCGCTTCATGGGCCTCGACCTCGACGAGCGGTGCGATCACGTCTGTACTGCTGGGCATTCCGAGCACCGCGGCCTCGCAGGCGACGGTCCTGGACGGCTACCCGTTGGCGAAGGCAGGTGAGGCAGCGCGTGCGCTGGGCGCGGCGTTTACCTCGTCAGCCATCGGTGGCGTCTTCGGCGCCGCGGCACTCGGCGTCTCGTTGCCGCTGATCCTGCCGATCATCCTGGCGTTCGAGTCGCCGGAGACCTTCATGCTCGGCGTGCTAGGCCTCACCATGGTCGGCTCGCTCGCAGGAAGGTCGATCCTGAAAGGCATCACCGCGGCGATGTTCGGCCTCTTACTCGCGATGGTCGGTTTCCCCGAGTCGTTTGCGATCCCGCGGTATACCTTCGATACGCTCTATCTCCTCGACGCGCTACCGCTGATTCCGGTCCTGCTCGGGTTATTCGCGATTCCGGAGATCATGGAGCTCGCGATCAAGGACGTTTCGATCGTGCGCACCGGGGAGGCGGGGGACACACGCCGCGGTCTGACGACGGGTATCCGCGATGCATTCAGGCGCTGGTGGCTGGTCATTCGCTGCAGCGTCATCGGCGCCTACATCGGCATGCTGCCTGGCCTCGGCGCATCGATCGTGGGTTGGGTCACCTATGGTCACGCGATGCAGACCGCGAAGGACCAGTCGCAGTTCGGCCAGGGCGATATCCGCGGGGTACTTGCGCCCGAGGCCGCGAATAACGCCCTGCGCGGCGGCGCGTTGATCCCCACGGTGACGATGGGCATTCCAGGAAGTGTCGGTACCGCGGTGCTCATGGGCGCGCTCATTATGCTCGGCCTGCGCCCGGGTCCGGCGATGCTGTCGGAGAATCTCGACATGACGTTCAGCTTCGTTTGGATGATTGCGTTCGCGAGCGTCATCGCCACACTGATCCTGCTTGCGACGGTAGAGCACGTCGTGAAAGTGGCGCTCATGCCGGGGCAACTCGTCGTGCCCGGTGTCCTGTTATTCGTCTATATGGGTGCGTGGCTCGGCGGTGCGTCACTCGGCGACTGGATCAGCTGCACGGCGTTCGGTGTAGTTGGATACCTGATGAAGCGAGGCGGCTGGCCCCGACCGCCGGTCATACTCGCGCTCGTGCTCGGCGGAATTCTCGAAGGCTATTTCCAGATTAGCATGCGCGTTTACCAGGGCGTAAGCTGGTTGACCCGCCCGATTGTGCTCGTGCTCATCGTCGTCATCGTCGTGACACTGATCTTCGCCGCCCGCGGTATCGCGAGACAGAAGCTCTCGGCGAACAAGCCGATGGCCGGCGAGGGCTCTGCAAGAAACCCGGCGCTGTCGTTGGGGCTGTCGTCCGGCCTATGCGTGCTATTCGTCTGGGCCGGCGTAACGTCACTCGAGTGGCCGCCGCCCGTTCGGCAGGCGCCCCTACTCGTCGCTGTCCCGGGTGCAATACTCGCGGCCATCGTCGCCGTGCGCGACTTCATCCATCTGCTCGAAGAACACAAAGCCGAAGGGACGTGGGGGCTCACGCTTAAGAAATCCTACGAAGAAGCTTGGCTCGGTAACGCGCTGCCGTTCTTCGGTTACCTGCTCGGAATTATCGTCTTGACGCTGCTCGTCGGGCAGAAGATCGCGCTGCCGCTGTTTATCGGCTCTTATCTCTGGCGCTGGGGCGGGTACTCCAAACGAATCGTCCTGAGTTATTCGATAGCCGCCTGGGCCATCACCGTATTCTTCTACGGCGAGGTCATGAGCATGTTGTTCCATCCTTCATATCTGCAGGTCTGGCTGCAGGACATTCTGCCTAACGGATTCCCTGACTGGCTGATCGTGTAGGATGAAAAGGGGCCGGGTTCCTTTCCACACCGGCCGGATCCCGAATATCTCTGCACTCTGTCCCGTGACTCGATACCATAGGTCTAGCCCGACACGAACTTGCTGCTTCATTTGCCCCCGACGCAACGTGTCTCAACTTGAACCCTGCCTGTTGACACACGTCTGCGATACGGCCCTCGACCCTAACACGTACCTTCTGAACGGCTTGGAGAACGCAGTTATTCGGCCGATCCCGATTCCTGCTGTTATCTGCCGTTCGCATCACTCCAGCTATCTTGTCGGCTAATATGGGTCGGCGAGAACGACTCGCCTATGACGGCGACAGGGTTCGACCCCGAGATGGCCTGGATACCAGCGGGCGCCAGATCGATGGTGAACCGGTCGCCTAGTGTGACGCTATTCACGTCCATTTCTAAGACGAAGGGTGTAGCCTGCCCGTCGATCATCCGCAGAGACGAGAACCCGTTAATTGTAATCCGCGTGGCCGTAGCAGTTACGACATTCGCAACTTGCTCCGCAGCAGTGATATCCAAATTAAAATTGCTGTCGATGCCGAAATCATAGTCTGAGAAATCAGAAAGTGGGGAGATCCCGGTTACGTCAGTGAGCGTGAATGCGAGTTCCACAATCTCGACATCGCCGCCCATCGTGGTGATTGTAACCGCATAGTATGGTGCGTCGTTTACATCTGAAGTTGCGGAGACGTGGACAAATTGATTTGGGACACCCTCCGGAACGGACGCATGGTTCGATAGAAGGAGCGTGGCAGCGACGCTCTCTTTGGACGATGTTAGAGGCGCGAGGACGACGAGCAATCCCCAAACGACGCCTTTGAAACAGCGCACCGAGACAGTGCATTGGCTACTTTGCACGTTCCGTGAGCCCCCGAGCGACCATCTCAACTTTGTAGAGAGAGCCCGCGCCGGCAATATACAGCATCTGTTTCGAAGGCCCGCCGAACGCGACGTTCTGGCAGTCTCGCGGTGGGCAGCGCACGGGTATGATGCCGAGGTGCGCCCCGTCTGAACTCAAGACCTCGATGCCGGCTCCCGTGGCCACGTAGAGACGATCTTTGTCGTCGACGGCCATCCCATCAGCGAAGGTCTTGATTCCACCCAATCCATTGTCCCGGTTGCTTCGGCCCTGCAGGGTACCGAAGTCGCGCCGATTTTGAACGAGACCGTTCGGTCGGATATCCCAGGCGATGATATGAACACCATTGGAATCGCTGATGTATAGCGTACTTTCGTCTCGGCTGAGCTGAATGCCGTTCGGCCGGATCATGTTCTCTTCAATCCTCACCGACTCTCCCCCAGGAGGAATGTAATACACGGCCGGCGGCAGGCGCGGCCCCAGGGGCGTGCCCCCGTACCTTTCTACCAACTCCTCGGCCTGTCCCATCGTGAGCCCGGGGTCCGTGAAGTAGACACCGCCGTTCCTGGCGACGATTAAATCGTTAGGGCGACTGAACGGCATACCGTCGTAGCTATCCGTGAGCACGGCTTCGCTGCCCGGCGGATAGATCACCCCGATCCTCGTGGATCCATCCCATGCCTGAGCCGAGATCAAGCGGCCCATGGAGTCCTGGGTAACGCCGTGCGACTCGTTGGACTCGGCGACGAGTACCGCCACCTCGTTGGTCTCGGTGCCCATGCGATGGAGTCGGAGCGCGTCCGGCTCGGCGAACACCAGCGATCCATCCATCAGACCGATCGGATCATCCAGCCCGTTATACCCTTCCAGGATACGTTGGATCTCCGCGCCGCTCGCGACCACGCCGGAGATTTCTATCGCCGTACCGACGACGACCGACGGCTGATTCGCCTGACCGCTGACAACAGAAAACGGCGCTTGCGAGACGAACGCGCCTATGACGACGACAATCGTTATTCTTGGTTTCATGCCGGTATTCACTCCAGAACGGGGTCGAGCTATCTTTTCGGCGACGAGAGTGCAGCGTAGCACACGCTTGTATTTCACCCGTACCCGGCCAGAGGGCGAGCGCGGTCCAGACGACCGTGACGAACATGATCGCGATGCAGACCCACATTATTTTTTCGAACAGCCGGTAACCGCCGCCGACGCCGGTTGCCGCCAGGAGCAGGCCCGGACCTATGGCCGCGAGCGTGAGCCCGGACGATTTCTTTTTTGGGGTACTCAGCACGCTCTCGGGCCGTCGTTCCGGCGATTTTACAGGCCGGTACCGACGTCGGCGTCCCCCGGCTCGAGTTCGAGCCCGGACACCTTAGCTTGTTCCTGCAGCAGGATGGAAAAATCGCAATCCGTGTAACCCGCGTCGATCGAGCGCTGCACCATGTCGCACGTGGTCGGTGGGTGCTCGCCTACGGCCAGATTCGATGGCAGCGAAGCAACAGTACTTCGAGTGCTATTGTCCCAACGAGAACAACCAGGCCAGGTTCACATCTCAACCCGGTTAAGCTTGGGTATCCAGCAAAGCCGTGAGCCTGGCTTCTATTTCCGCAGCGGTGGCCTCAATCAAGTCGATTTCAGATTCAGGCACTCCCCCTTCGCTAGAGATTTGGCTAAGAAGATTCCTGACTTCGTCAATTTGCCCAAATCTGAGGTTTATGGTCGAAGAACTCAGACTGACGTATCCGCTCTCCGCCCGATCTGCCTCACTTCTGAAAAGGTAAAGCAAACGCCTTGCTGTCTCCAGACAACTGAGAACGTCTCCAGCTAACAATGATATTCGCCGGAGTTTAAGGATGAGGCGGTCCGCCAGGTTATCGATCGAGGTTGCTCGGTAAAAGAAGTAGCCCCGCCGTTGGGAGTTTCGCAGAGCAAGCTTGCAGCTGTGCCGAGCCGACGAAGGCGAACACCCGTTGATTTGAGCCGATCCGGTCGTCCACCGGAACAGCTACAGCCACAGAGAATCGTCCGCGCAATACTCCCGAAAGATCCCCGAACCAGGTCCGGGGCCTGCTTCATTCTCGTATCCTAGTAGGCGTTATTGCGCGCGATCTGATCCCGGATGTAGTCCTGAACGTCCTGCGTGACCTCGCCGGTCGCTGCCAGAATGTCGGTCGCGCGCTCATGCTCAACCGCCTCGGGTGCATAGCTCAGGATCCGCGTCGCTTCCTCGATGAAAGCGGCGGACTCCATCATCGGCGTGAGCACGTTGCGGAACGTCTCGACGGCTTCGGGGTTCATTCCCGGCGGGCCGAGGAAAACGTGCTGCATCGTCTGATCGATCTCGATCATCGTCCGAATCGCATCCCAGTTCGTGCCCGAGGGCGGCTCGCCGTTGATCTCTTCGTAGAGCTCGTCGATGGTGGGAATATCCGGTACGAGCGCACTTTTCACGAGTTGGCCATCGGCCGTTAGCTGTGGCAGGCTGAACAGCGGCGCGTTGAGGCCCTGCTGTTCGAGAAGCGGCACGGCTTCGTTCAGGTAGGCGTGCGCGGCGTCCGTCGCCATGTTGACTTCGCCGCTCAATACGGCAGCGCGAATCCGGCCGCTACCAGGATAGCCGCCGACGAAGTGATACTCCGCACCGATGAGGTCCAGACCCATCGTGCTCGCAATCATGCGGCCGTGCTCGGCCGAGATTCCGCCGAAGACCAGGCCTTCCGCACGTAGCACGTCGGCAGGGGTTTGAATACCGCCTTCGAGCATATCCTTACGCATGTAGGTGACGAGCGGTGCGAGCTGGGCACCACCGAGCGTCGTGAACTGTTCGTATTTGAACGAATGACCGGGAAACTCGAGCAACTCGCCGAGCGACGAGCGCGGACCGTAGTAGACGGTCGTCCCATCCTTCGGCGCTTTTAGCAACACGTAGATATGCGCGATCATCATCGACGCGCCCGGCATATTCTGCACGATGACCGTCGGGTTGCCTTCGAGGTTCAACTCGAGGTGCTTGGCAAAGAGTCGCCCGACTGTCGTCCCGCCCGCGGACGCGTCGAGTCCCATGATCAGCGTGATCGTTTCGCCTTCGTAGTAGCCATCAGCGCGAGCGACCCCGGAGGTCGGAACGGAAACCGCGGCAAGCATGCAAGCCGCTGCGCCCAGAGACGCGAACCACCGCGCCGGTCGTCGGTTTTGTCTATTCATCATGAATGAATTGTCCCCCAAGACTTAGGGCGCCACAAGCTCACATTACTCTCGGAGTACTGAAGATCAGCGTAGCTGCGCTGATCCCAGAGAGCCGTGGCGCAACGCTGACGAGATTCGAATGACTGAATGGCGCGAGATTGGCGACGCCATCGTCGCTCAGTGCCGAGATCCAACCGATACCGTTCAGATTCCCCAGACGGTTCTGACCGCGATTCTGGAGAAAAATACTAGCACGCTCACAAGTACGATCGCCGTGATGGGCCGGTTCCTGAACTGTTCTCCGATCCAGGCCGAGCGTCCGTTGAGTATCAATAGCGCCAGCGCGAGGAATGGGAAGAACATCGCGCCCGAGACGGTGTAGAGTTTTTGCACCTGCTGGAAGCCCGTGAACAACCCGATCATCGGGACGATAGCGAGTAACACGAGGTAGGACCGGTACGGCAAGCCTTCCGTATCGACCGGATCGTTCTGTCCTGCCACCAGGTTACCTCGGGCAAGCCCCCAGCAGTCGGCGAACAGATACGGCGTCGCCTGCCAGACACCCAGCAGACTGCTGAACACCGTTCCCCACGCGCCAATCAGGAACATCCATTTACCGATGGGGCCGATAGGTTCCTCCAGCTGCTCCGCGAGGTCGACGAGCAAGGTTGCGCCCGAGCCTTCGATCTGGACGTTACTGCCGACGATGACCATGGCAATGCCGAATATCGCCGTCATGGCATAGCCCGCGCCCAGATCGACGCGGCAGATCCACAGGTCCTCGATACCCGTCCGCCCCTCCTCGCGCATCCAGTAGCCGTAGCAGAGCACGGTCAAGGTTCCGCCCACACCGCCGATCAGCGCGATCGTCCACGTCAGGTTCTCACCGGTTAATTCGGCGATATTCGGGAAGACGAGTCCGCGCAGTACTTCACCCGTACCCGGCCAGAGGGCGAGTGCGGTCCAGACGACCGTGACGAACATGATCGCGATGCAGCCCCGCATTATTTTTTCGAACAGCCGGTAACCGCCGCGTAGCACCAACCCTAACCCGACGAGACTGGAGAGAGCGCCGAAGAAGATCTTGCCCTGGGTCGCATCGCCGAAGACAGGGAAGATCGCGTGCATGGCCACACCACAAGCGCTGATCTGTGCCGACCCGGCGAAGAACGACCAGAGAAAGAGATACGGGAGAAACGCCCATATAACGCCAGGGCCGAAGTGGTGAGCCAGACCTTCGAGAAAGCTATCGCCCGTGGCAAGTTGCCAGCGCGCGAGGCCTTCGGTCACGACGAACTTCATAAATGCGCCGACGACGACGGCCCAAAGAACGATCGTCCCAACGATGCTGCCGACGAAGGAGCCCGTGGCGAGATCACCGCCGCCGACGCCGGTTGCCGCCAGGAGCAGACCCGGACCTATGGCCGCGAGCGTGAGCCCGGCCGATTTCTTCTTTGGGGTACTCAGCACACTCTCGGGCCGTCGTTCCGGCGACTTTACAGGCCGGTACCGACGTCGGCATCCTCCGACTCGAGTTCGAGCCCGGACGCCTTAGCATGTTCCTGCAGCAGGATGGAAAAATCGCAATCCGTGTAACCCGCGTTGATCGAGCGCTGCACCATGTCTCGCGTGGTCTGCGTGACGGGCAGCTCGACCCCGAGGCTCTCACCTGCCTTCAAACCGAGATCCAGATCCTTGCGCAGCAGGATCGGCGTGAATGTCGGTGTCAGATCGAGATTCACGAGCGAGGGCGTCTTGTACTGCGAAAACATGGATCCCATGACGCTGCCGTTGATGAATTCCATCGTGTCCTTTCGCGCAACTCCGCCTTTCTCAGCCAGCACGAGAATCTCGGCGAGGCACTGCGTGTACACGCCCAACAGCACGTTGTGGCAGATCTTGATCATCCGCGCGAGCTCACCCTCACCGACGTAGGTCACGCCGCGGCCGACCTGATTGAGATAGGGCTCGGCGATTTCGAATGCGGCGCGCGGCCCCGAGGTGACGATCGTAAGCTTGCCGGCCTTGACTACCTTGCCGTTACCGCTGACGGGTGAGGCCAACATATCCACGCCGAATTCGGCGGCGCGGGCGCGAACCTCGGCCGAGGCCTCCTCGGAGACACTCGAGCAGTCGACCAGCAATTTTGGCATGGCCTCTGCCGTGAGAACGCCGTTCTCGCCGAACGTCACATTGATGAGATCGTCGGATGTCGAGACCATCGTGAAGACGATGTCGCGATCGGCGAGGTCTTTCGGGGTGTCGACGATTTTCGCGCCGGTCTCCGCGAGCGGTTCCGCCTTGCTGCGTGTTCGGTTGTAGATGGAAACGTCACAACCGGCTTCCAGCAGGCGATTCGCAATCGGGTAACCCATGCGTCCGACGCCGATCCAGCCAACGGTATAGTCTGTTAGATTTGCCACTTCAGCTGCTCCAAATGCTTGTTTTAATAGGCTGCAATCGTTTGCATAGGCTACGGAAGCGTCCGCTTGAATGCAACCGGGACGCGCCCGTATCGGCCGTCACCCGGCCGTCTTGTTTGGCTATTCTCCGACGCCTATGATCCCAGGATGGTGAAAAGCCGGGCCAATATCAAAGACGTCGCGAGTCGCGCAGGCGTACACCCGTCCACGGTCTCACGCGTGCTGAACCCGGCGACGCGCTCAATGGTCTCCGAGAGCCTCGCTAAGGAGATAATTCGCATCGCCGACGAGATGGGTTATCGTCGTAATCCCCTCGCCTCAGGCCTGCGAACGCGGCGAACCTACGCGGTCGGCGTCATCATTCCCGATCTGACAAATCCGGTGTTTCCGCCGATCGTGCGCGGAGTCGAACACACGCTCGACAGCGAGGGCTATATTGCGATCCTTGCCGACTCGGGCAGCAAACGCCGCAGCGAGGAGGCACTTGTAGAGAATATGAAAGACCGCCACGTCGAAGGCCTGATCCTGGCTGCGGCGACGCGAAAGGACCCGCTCGTCGAGCAGTGCATCGAACAAGGGATCCCGCTGGTCCTCGTCAATCGCACGGTCGATAAACACAATGTCGCGGCAGTCATCAACGATGACGAGCTCGGGATCGACCTCGCGGTAACCCATCTCGTCGAACTCGGGCACCGTAAGCTCGCCTACGTCGGCGGGCCACAGCGTACCTCGACGGGCTACGCTCGCTACCGAGCCTTCCTGAAGACTGTGAAGAAGGCCGGGATCGTGATCGACCGCGATCTCGTCATCAACGCCCGCGAGTTCACAGAGTCCGCCGGGCAGGCCGCGTTTCACGAGATTGCGCAGACGGGTAAGCCGTTCACGGCCGTGGTAACGGCAAACGACCTGCTGGCACTGGGCTGCTTCGACGCGATGAAAGAACTCGGCATGCGCTGCCCGGAGGATGTCTCCGTTACGGGATTCAACGACATGCCCTACGTCGACCGCTTCGTTCCGCCGCTGACGACGCTGCATATTCCGCACGACGAACTCGGTGCGCAAGCGGCATTGTTGCTCCTGGAACGCATTCAGAACCCGGAGACACCGGCGAAGCAGATACGGCTCGAGCCACGCATGATCGTCAGAGGTTCGACGGCCGTGCCGTCGAGCCAGGCGGGTGACGAAAGCATCAGCGGGCGAGTTGCCGAGACCGGGGCCTAGGCGAGCAGGAGCCCGACCCTAAAACGATAAAGGAGGCACCAGACGGCGCCTCCTTCGTATTTCCAGCGTCGAATGGAAGTCTGGGGTCGGCTATGTGCTACTGCCCCACTTCCATGCCGCCTCTCGTCTGGCCGTCACCTGGGAACTGGCCGCGCTGCTGTTGCCCCATTCCCGGATTGCCATTCCCGACTCCGCGGCGCCCACGCATGGCCTGGCGCCCTTCCTCGGTAAAGCCTCCGGGATGGCCGGCCTCGGCGCGCCGCTCCTGTGCGTACGCTCCACCGGCGACCAACAGCCCGGCTACAGTCAATACAAATATGATTTTGTCATCCATGGTCAAAGTACTCCTTAGCCCACTATTGGGGATCAAGAGTAATAACACCTCATGAAAAACGCGGTTGACGCTGCGCCAGGGAACCTTCTGTCTCGTTTCCGCTTACCGTCGCCCGCTCATGACTTCAAACCCCTCAAGCACGCATAGTTCTGCGCCGATGTCGGCGATTCGATTTCCTCTTCGAATACCTTCAAGCAGGCCACTCGATCAAATCCTACTCGAGACAACATTTCGAGGTGTTTCGCGATCTCGAACCTGCCTGACTCATACTCGCAGGTCGTATTGTCCGGCTTGATCAAATCACCGTTTAGCAATACTCCACCGTCGGGTAGCACGTTCGAGCAGTTCCCATAAACCGCTTCGATACTCTTCGGACTGCCGAGATCATGCAGCGCCCAGGTCGAAGCAATGGCGCTCACTCGCTCCGGTACCTCTGTCCACCAAGCGTCGTTTACGAGGTCAGCTTGAACATAGGCCACCCGAGCCGAATACGACTGCAACCGTTTCCGCGCTATGTCGAGCATCGGTTTGGAGAAGTCTACGCCACAATAGTGGATCTCGGGCATCGCTTTCAGCACATGATCAGCTAAAAACCCCGGGCCGATTCCGAGTTCTACGACGTAGCCGTTCACAGGAACTTCCGATTCGAGTTCCGCAACAATGAGATCGAACAGCTCGAGGCGATCTGAGCTTGGCACGAAACGATCAGCCCATTTGACGGCAAACTCTTCGTCATGGAATTGATGTTCTGCACCTATGATCTCAGGCACGGCTCTATTCGATCTGTAGTGAACAGTCCGCCTGCTCGAGCAACTCCCGGACTCGCGCGAGATATGCGGCCGAGTAGGCGCCGTCGACCGCGCGATGATCGAAGGACTGCGCGAGGATACCAACCGGGCGAATCGCGAGTGCGTCGCCGGCCGGGCCCTCGACAACGACGGGCCGTTTGCGGATACCGTCCATGGAGAGGATGGCGACCTGTGGCTGATTGATAATCGGCGCCGTGATCAGCGTACCGAATGTCCCGGAATTCGAGATCGTGTAGGTACCCCCGGCGAAGTCGTCGGCCATTAGTTTTTCACCGCGTGCGCGCGACACGATCTCCCTGACCCGTTGCGAGAGTTCGGCGACCGAGAACGTGTCCGCCGACGCGATAACCGGAGCGACAAGCCCCTCGGGGCCGAGGTCGACCGCAATCGCGAGGTTGATCTCGGAGTGCATGACGAAGGCATCGCCGTCGACGCTCGCATTGAGATTCGGATATTCCCTGAGCGCCCGGCAAACGGCATGAGCGATAAAGGGCAGAAAGGTTAATGAGTAGCCGTGCCGATGGCGCCACGCTTCACGCACGGCCTCGCGAGCGCGGTTGACTTGGCTGAAGTCCACTTCAATGGCCTGCAGCACGTGCGGACTCGTCGCCTTCGAGTGAACCATATGCGCCGCCGTCACGCGACGAATCCGGTTGAAGGGCACGCGTTCCCCAGCGGATGCGGCGGGTGGGCCAGCGGCGCTCGGCATGAACCGCCTCGCATCTTCACCCGATGCGAGCGCGGCGAGAACATCGTTACGTGTAATGCGGCCATCCCGGCCACTGCCCGTGAGCTGGCTCGGATCCAGATCGTTTTCGCTCAGCAGGCGCCGGACGGCCGGCGACAGCCGCTGACCGCCCGCGCCCTTCTCGGCACGCGGCCTAACTGACGACACCGGTGCGACCGTGGCGCCAAGTGCAGGCGGTTCCGTCACTGGCGTCTCAGCGGCTGGCGCCGGCGCGGTGGCCAGCTCCCGGTCGTCCTGCTCGTCGTCTCCGCTGCCGTCGTCGATGACCGCCAACGCCGTGCCGACCTCCACCGTCTCACCCGCCGCAACCAGGATACGGGTCAATCTACCGGCAACGGCCGCACCTACCTCGATGGCCGCTTTATCGGTCTCGACATCGGCGATGATCTCATCAGTATGGACGCGGTCCCCTTCGTCCTTGTGCCAGGCTGCAACCGTACCTTCCATCACCGTCTCGCCAAGTTGCGGCATGATTACCTTCATACGCGGCTACCACTTTACCGCGATGTACTTCGTCTCCATGTACTCCATCATGCCCTCGTGAGAACCCTCGCGCCCGAGGCCGCTCTGCTTCGAGCCACCGAAAGGCGCCGCGGGATCCGAGACTAGACCACGATTCAATCCGATCATTCCGGCGTCCAGGCGCTCGGAAACCGCCATGCCCCGGCCGACGTCCTGCGTATAGAGATATGAGACGAGCCCATACTCCGTGTCGTTGGCCTGCGCGATGACCTCGTCGTCGTCGCTGAATGCAACGATAGGCGCGACAGGCCCGAAGACTTCCTCGCGCAGGATATCGGCTTCGGCCGGAACATTGCCGAGCACGGTCGGCGGGTAGTAGTAGCCCGTTCGATCCAACGGCGCGCCGCCCGTCAGGACTTCGGAGCCTTTCGTCGTCGCATCCTGAACGAGCCTATCGATATCCTTGATCGCCCACTCGTTGATCATGGGGCCCAACTCGACGCCGGGTTCGAGGCCCGGCCCGACTTTGAACGCCTCCATCGCGGCCGAAAACTTATCCGCGAATTCGTTATATACGGTGTCGTGCGCATAGAAACGGTTTGCCGCTGTGCACGCTTCGCCACCATTACGCATCTTCGCGATCATCGCGCCGGCGACCGCAGCGTCAACGTCCGCATCGTCGAAGACGAGGAACGGCGCGTTGCCGCCGAGTTCCATCGAACAGTTCACGACGCAGTCCGCCGCCTCCCTGAGCAAGCCGCGGCCGACCTCGGTCGAACCCGTAAACGACAGTTTGCGCACAGCGGGATGATGGAGCATGGCGCTGACGACTTCACCTGAACGGCGCGACGGCACGACATTCATGATGCCGGGCGGGACGCCGGCTTCGGTCAGGATCTCGGCAACCAGTAACGCGGTTAGCGGCGTGTCGGACGCGGGTTTGAGAATGACGGGACAACCCGCGGCGATTGCCGGGGCGATCTTGCGCGTCGCCATCGCGGCCGGATAGTTCCACGGCGTGACGAGCACGCTGACACCAATCGGCTGCTGCATGACGACGATCTTGTTGCCGCCGACAGGTGACTCCAGAATCTCGCCGTAGTTGCGAACGGCTTCCTCTGAGTACCAACGGAAGAACTCGATCGCATAACTCACCTCACCGATGGCATCGGACATGGCCTTGCCGTTCTCGCGCACGATGTACTCGGCGATGTCACCCTTGCGACCGACCAGCAGCTCCCAGCTCCGCCGCAGAATCTCAGCACGCTCGCGCGGTGCTCGCTGAGCCCACTCCTTGCCGGCCGCATCTGCGATCTCGACCGCATCGATGACGTCGTCGGCCGTAGCGCTCGAGACCTCCGCGAGCGGCTGTTCGGTCGACGGGTCGATGATGGGAAAGGTTACGCCATCCGACGCCGGGCGCCACTGGCCCCCGATGAATAGTTCTGTCTGCATAATGAGTAGTCCGTGTATGTATTCAGTTTCGCCACACCGAGCCTCCGTCGGCCCAGACATCGATCCCGGCGACGTCCTCGCTGGGCGGCAGTGAATTCCGTGCGGTCTCCGTCGCTTCATCTACCTCAGAGCGTGCCCGGAGCATGGTTCGATAGAGCCCGAGCCGAGTCTCCGTATCGAACGGCGCGAGGGCGCGGAAGGTTCCCAACGCCATCGTGATCTCCGCTGCTGCTTCCTGGGTCACCAAGTCGCCCGTGTAGCCGCTCAGTATTCGTTCGCGATGAAGAGATCTTGCGCCGGGAATAAAGTAATCACTTTGCAACCATCTGGCGTAACGACGACCTCTTCCTCGATGCGCGCGGCGCCATTGCCGTCCGCGGCCGGGCAATAGGTCTCGAGTGCGAACACCATGCCTTCCTCGAGTTCGAACGGATTGTCGAGGGAGTTGAGGCGGCTGATGATCGGGCGTTCGTGAAGCGCGAGACCGAGTCCGTGCCCGAACTGCAGACCGAAAGCTTCCATCTCGTTGGCGAACCCGAACTCGGGCGCCTCGGGCCAAAGTTCGGCGATCTGATCGGTCGTCGTGCCGGGCTTCACGAGGTCGATGGCGATATCGATCCACTCGCGTGCACGGCGATAGGCATCCTGTTGGGCCGGTGTTGAAGAGCCCACGTTGAGCGTGCGGTAGTAACAGGTTCGATAGCCCATGTAAGACTGAATCACGTCGAAGAAGGCCTGATCACCCGGGCGGTACATTCGGTCCGTGAAATTATGTGGATGCGGGCTGCAGCGCTCGCCGGAGACGGCATTGATCGCCTCGACGTCATCGGAACCAGCCTCGTACAGCTGCTGATTCGCGAGCGCGACCAGCTCATTCTCTCGTGCGCCCGGCTTCAGCGCTTCGGCGAGCAGCTGATAGGTGCCGTCGACCATCGATGCTGCCGAGTTCAGGAGTACGATCTCGTCCATGCTCTTGATCTGGCGCGCGTCGAGCATGACTTGCTGGCCGTCGCGTACGTCTAGACCTGCCTCCTGCAGCGCAAACATCATCGGCGGCTCGCAGAGATCCACGCCGATCGGCATGCCGGCTACACCCTCAGCTTTCAACAGTTGAGCGATCTCCTCGGCCGCACCTTTGAAAAGACCTGCCTCTTTCGCAACGGAGCCGCGCAGGCCGAGCATGCCGGCCTTGCAGCGCCCGGGCTCGAGCCACGGCGCGAACAGCCGGTGGTGTGTGGCCGCGGAGCCGAAGTCCCAGAGGTAGGGCTCCGCGGTCCCGGTCAGTAGGGTGTAACGGCAGATCTTGTCGCGTGCCCATTCGCCGATCACGCTGCCCGTGATGTAACGAATATTATTCGTGTCGAAACACAGTACTGCTCCGAGTGCCGAGTTCTCGAGAGCCCGGCGTGTCCGGGCCAGGCGGTAACGGCGCAGGCGATCGAAGTTGACGCGCTCCTCGAAGTCGACATTCATGCGGCCCGGCGAGGCGATCGGGCGCTCCCAGTTCCAGTTCGTTGCCGTGTCATCCGTTGCTTGCGTGGGTGAGTCGTTGGATATGGACATGATGAAGCGTCTCCCGAGTGAGTTTCTTCTTTCGTTTGAGTTAGTGCCGATGCGGTCCGTGCGAAGGTCCGGCGTGCCTTCGGCCTTTTGCCACGGCCGGTCGTCCGGTCGCCTGCGCCAGCGCCGCCATACTGCAGTCACAGGGCGTCGCGCCCGCGAGATTCTTGTTCACAACGGTACTACGCCGGAGCGGCTTGCCCTTGATGCCCTGGCCGCCCGTGATGATCCGGTGAACGGGCTCACCGGTCGCAGGATGCGTCTTTAACGGTGCGTCGGTCATGCGTTGCACGACTTCGAAGCGCTCAGGCGCTGTACCATCGGTCGGTATCGACTCATAAATATAGGTTGGCATGCGGTTTCTCGATCAAGCTTTCTGCAATCGTTTGCAGGACCAATTATGGCAGTTAATTCGAGGGTCATCCACAACACGAGGTAGAGCTCGGGGGGTGGATGCACTCATGCTGTTCGCGACCTTACCGGCCGCTTTAACCTGTTAGGTTGAGCGCGTCACTCCCGAAGCGACGCGCTCGTCGCGATCGCAAGGCGCGTGTATTCTAGCGTAAATTCTGGCGGTACCGGATGCCCGAACCTGCTCGACAAGTGGCGGTCAAAGGGGGTACCGTCGGGACCGAACTACACCGGGACCCAAAACGCGTTTACGCAAATTAGAACGAATGTCTCGCGATCCGAACGAAGCGCTCGCAGAATCGATACAACGCGGTTGTCGAGGCTGCCGGCCGGCTCACCTCAGAGGTAATAGAAATGGCTAACTTCACCCTTAACGGACAAGCGGTCGATATCGACGTGGACGCAAGAACTCCCTTGCTCTGGGTCATCAGAGAACATTTGAAATATACGGGGACCAAGTTCGGCTGCGGAGTCGGTCAATGTGGTGCCTGTACCGTCCATCTCGACGGCGCCACCACTTATTCCTGCCTGACGCCGGTGGCGGCAGTCGAGGGGCGTGAGGTCACCACGATCGAAGGCTTATCCCCCGACAGCGACCACCCCCTGCAGGAGGCGTGGATCGCGGAACAAACCCCGCAGTGCGGCTACTGCCAGTCGGGCCAGATCATGCGTGCGGCCGACCTGCTCGCGAATAACCCGAATCCGACCCGCGAGGAGATCGTCGCCCATATGAGCACGAACATCTGCCGTTGTGGCACTTATAGCGGAATAATCCGCGCGATCGAACGTGCGGCGCGGGAGGTCTGAGATGAAACAGCAAACATCAACGACGGCTATCCACTCTAACCGGCGAGAATTTCTGCAAGGCGTGGGTGGACTTACACTCGTCATCGGGTCCACCGGCCTCATCACGGCCTGCAGCACCGAAGAAGCTGAGCAGATCGCGCAGACTGAGGGCACGGATCTGACCGCCAATATCTGGGTGACGATCGGCACCGACAATATCGTCACGATCCAGTATCCGGGCACCGAGATGGGTCAGGGTACCTCTACGGCTCTGCCGCTCGTACTCGCGGACGAACTCGATGCGGACTGGGACAAAGTCAATGTCGAGACCGTCGCGTTTCATGACGAGGCGTACGGCAACCCGTTCTTCCAGAACATGCTCTATACGGCCGGGAGTTTGACGGTGCAGGCGTATTTCGATCGTATTCGGATCGCGGGTGCGCAGGCGCGAAGACTGTTGGCCGAATCTGCGGCAGCCCGGTGGGGGGTTCCCGTCGCAGAACTCGAGACCGAGCCGAGTGTCGTAGTGCATCCTGCGTCGGGACAGCGCCTGAGTTATGGCGAGATCGCGAGCTTCACCGAAGTCCCCGAAACACTGCCCGAGATCGCGGAAGACGAACTCAAAGCCTTCAGCAGCCATCGTTATCTCGGCAGCGATATCCCGCGGCGCGACGTCCCATCCAAGACCGACGGCAGTGCCGAGTTCGGCATCGACGTGCAAGTACCCGGAATGGTTTATGCGTCGATCCTGCGCGCACCCGTAGAGGGTGAGGAGCCCCTGGAGGTCGATGACACCTCGACACGCACCATCGCCGGCGTGACCGACGTCGTACGGTTGCCGTGGGGCGTAGCCGTCGTGGCCGGAACCTATGAGGCTAGCAAGTGGGGCAAAGAAGCGCTGCAGGTCACCTGGAGCGAGACCTCTTCATTCCGGCAGGCCAACCTCGAGGCCGACCTCGAGCAGGCCATGGGGCAGGCGGAGGACCTGAGCCAGACCGGGACGGCATGGCGCACCGTGGGTGACATCGTGGAGCCGTTCACGAACGCGGCAGAGGTCATCGAGGCGACATACCTCGCCGATCCAGCCTATCACGCGCAGATGGAACCGATGAATGCGACGGCCTACGTGACCGAAGACGGTATGGCTGCCGAGCTCTGGGTCAGTACGCAGACACAGAGCCTGTCGATACTGGGCGCCGCCGAGTTCCTCGGCACGACACCCGACCGGATCACGCTGCATCCGATGCAGATTGGCGGCGGCTTCGGCCGGCGGACGTTGCGCCGACAGAAGTACGCCGAAGATGCGCTGTACATCTCTCGCGAGATCGGCCTGCCCGTCAAAGTCATCTGGACGCGCGAAGACGACGTCAAGAATGGCGCGTTTCGCAACGCCGCCGTGCAACGCATACGCGCGGCATTCGATGCTGACGGCAACCTGACCGGTTGGCATCATCGCGTCGCGGCGCCAAAGGTGCTCGAATACATGAATCCACCGCGCTGGGAGGTATCCGCGGGCAGAGACGTGATAGCGATGCTCGGCAGCGAGAGTTCCCGCTACGACATCCCGAATTTCCTGGCCGAACACATTCTCACCGAGCGGCGCTCGCGTGTCTGCGCCTGGCGCGGTGTTGCGACGAGCTACACAAAGTTCGCGGCCGAATCGTTTATCGACGAGATCGCTGTCGCGAAAGGCATGGACTCGCTGGAGTTCCGCAGAGAGCTCTGCCACAACAACCCACGCGCGCTCAGCGTGCTGGATGCCGTCGCGGAGATGGCCGACTGGTCGCGTCCCCGCTTCGCCACGGCGCTCGGCCTGTCGCTCGCAGGTTACAGCTCGACTTTCGGCGCCGGCATCGCCGAGGTCTCGGTCGACCAGCTCAGCGGTATCGTGACCGTGCATAACTTCTGGCTGGCAGCCGACGCAGGATATCTACTGCAGCCGTCCAACTCGGAGGCACAACTTGAAGGCAATGCGATTTTCGGTATCAGTAATGCCCTGAAGGAGACCATCGACATCCGAGGCGGAATGGTGCAGCAGAACAACTATTACGACTACCCGGTCATGCGCATGAACGAGATGCCTAATATCCAGGTCCGGGCGATATCGACGGACAACCCGCCGACGGGAATGGGTGAGATCGGATTGGCGTCTGTCGGCGGCGCGATCGCTAATGCCATTTTCGCAGCAACGGGCGCTCGCGTTCGGCATATGCCGTTGACACCCGAGCGGGTACTGGCGGCAATTTCCACCTGATCGGGGATAACTCGACTACCGCGAAAAAGGGGCCGTGTCCCTTTTTGGCTAAATGTACCGGGTCCCTTTTTGGACCCGAAGCGGGATACTTTAACGACAAGGAACGTGACCGTGACCGACACCCCCCCGTATAACAATGCCCGATTCAAGATCAAGCTCTACGACTGGGATCTCTTCAGGGGCCCTCACGCGGGAGACACGGCGCCCGACTTCACGGTGACGGATCTCGAGACGGGCGGGCCCGTGAGCCTGTCGAACTTTCGGGGCAAGTGGGTCGTCATCGAGACGGGCTCTTCGACCTGCTCGATGTACACGAAGAACATCCCGGACATGGAAAAGCTGCACGCGGAGTACCCCGATGTCGAGTTTCTCATGATCTACGTTCGCGAGGCGCATCCGGGCGAGCGACTGCACCAGCACAGGAATTTCGACGAGAAGGTCGTAGCGGCGAAGCTATTGAAACCGCGTTACCAAGAGAACCGCCGCATCCTCGTCGACAGCCATGACGGTGCTTTTCATCAGCCGTATGGCATGAAGCCGAACTTTATCTACGTGATACGTCCCGACGGCATCGTGCACTACCGTTGCGACTGGGCGCATGCAGACGGGCTCAAGAAAGCGCTCGAGGATCGCAAGAATCTGCATAAACTAGAGCACGCCGATATCGACAAACTGCACGCATCGCGCAGTATGGGCATCGCGATCCGGACGATGTGGACGGGTGGCCTCATTGCGCTCTGGGATTTCTTCACCGCGGGGCCGGAGCTCGTGAAGCGCCACAAGTTCGAAGACGAGTACTACGCCGAGCACGGTCGCTTCCGCAATGAATAAAGGGGCCAGATTCTTTTCTCTGCCTAGGCCGACCCCGCCCGCCGGGCGCTAACTTCCGCCCAGTGTCACGTTCAACCATTTCTTTGGATATAGCCGACCCAGTTGGCTGCCCCCACTTGAGCCCTTCGCGTATGGCGCACAGCTCTGCTTCTTCCATCGCGTCTTCTAAATGAGACGCTGCTCGAGTCGTTAGGCGTAAGCAACAGATGAAAGTGACTCTTCATCAACACGAACGCATAGAGTTTGCACACATGTCCATCACACGCCTTGGCTAGCAAATCGATGAAAGTTCGATAGTCGCGAGACTCAAAGAAACAGTCTTGATGGGTTACTCCCCGCTGAACTACATGCTGGGGAATGTGTGGCAGGTTTAGATGGGGCGGTCTCGGCATTTTCGTTCCTAGACATGAAAGAACCCGAACACTGCGCGCCTCACGCTATGGTGGCCACTAACAAAAGTTGCCTACCCAGACAAAAAAAGGAATCTGGCCCTAATACCTAATAATTCTACTACGCCAACCACGCCCCGTAGATGAGCCTACAGGCCATGATGAACATCAGAGCTCGGATGATCCGGCTGAAGACCTGAGGTTCAACCGAGCCACGCAGCTTCACGCCGAGCGGAACGAACGCGAGGGCCGGGATCACGGCCAGCAGGCTCTCGGTAAGCTGTTGGAGCGAATAGGCCTGCAGATAAATCATCACGATGAAGTGCGTTCCGGAGAGCATCGAAAACACTGTCGCGACGGTAAAGACATAGGCCCGTGGTGACAGATTCAACGCATCGACATACGGTGCGAGTACGGGTGCCGAGATACCGGTCGCCGCCTGCATCGACCCTGCACCGAAACCGACGACGGGTGCGAAACGACGTCGAGCATTCCCGACGAGAGTCATTGCCGGGTGGAACGCACGCAGTATCAGGTAGGCGATGATCCAGATCGCGAGACCCGTAGCCAGGGACCGCTCACTGGCGAGATAGAGCACGCTGGCGCCGAGCACCACGCCCGGCACCGATGGCAAAAGTATGCGCGGCATTTCGGGTATCTCTTCGAGGCAGTCGCGCAACGTCACCATGAGCCAAATGTTGAGCACGAGGACCGGTATGATCATCGTCATGACGGCGCGCTCGACACCGAGAAACCCGGCGAGTACGGGTATGGCCACCCCCGGCAGGCCTAGGCCGGTCATTCCCTTGGCGGCGCCGCCAACGGCCAGGGCGATGGCGATGATGAGCAACTCATCCCAAGCTAATTCGGGCATGCATTAAGCCTCATACAACCACGCCCAACTGCGCGTCGGGATAGGGATCGGCCGCCATGCATACCGATATTGGAACGCCACCGCGACTGCTCCGCCGGCCGGCTTCGATCGCGCTACACTGGCCCACTAGTCTCAAACTTGATCGCCCTGCACAAGTCTGGGACAATTTTATGCAATCGTTTGCAGAAAAGCGAGATTGTCATGAGCGGTCCACGAATCAGCTATGTCGAGCCGAAAGATCTACCCGACCCGGAGATGCTCGAGGAACTCGAACGCTGTGCGAGTATCGGTACCCCACGTCCCGAGAGCCAGTCCATTCGCGCACATGTGCCGGCAATCTTCTTTGGCTTCGCTAAAGTTTGGCGCGACTCATTTTATGAAGGTGTCTTAGACAACGCCGTCAAAGAACTCTGCCGAATCTACGTCTCTCACTCGGTCAAATGCGAATACTGCGGCAACCAACGGTCCACGAAGGCCGAGGGCGTCGTCGAGGCCGACTACATGGATCTGTTGAATTTCGAAAAGTCCGAACGCTTCGACGAGGCGCAAAAAGCAGCACTCGCCTACGCCGAAGCGATCACCTGGGACCTGCCGACCGACGATGCGCTCTGGGAGCGGCTCCATGCCCACTTCAACGAACCCGAGCTCGTCGAACTCGGCTTCTTTATCGCGCTGACCATGGGCCAACAGCGCTGGCTCAGAACGCTGAATCTCGATCACCACAAGATTATTGCGGGGTCGGCGGCGGGCATGAAACCCGGACTGGAGGATACCGAGAGCCTGGAGAGCGAGAAGGCCTCCAAGGACTACTGGGCGAAAGACAAACTCGCCTGAGAAGAGAGGCTTTCTGGTGCCAAGGCAGTGCGATACCCTTGGCTGCTAACTGTGTTCTATTACAGGCTGGCTTCGGTGGGGAAGCGACGGCAAAAGTCGCTACGGAGTAGAATCTAGAATCGAGATACGCTCGCATGACGGCGATCACCACCGTACACGTTAGGAGAAAAAAATGAGCACCGTTCATTACATCCTGAGTCTGACCGTCGCCGCAGCACTGCTGGGCGCTTCGGTATCGAGCGCACAAGAGCGCGTCTGGGCTAACGACCAATCCATCGAACAGATCAGTGAGCACGTTTATCGCTGGGGTTCGGATAATCAGTTCGGCGCTTACATTCTGACGGACGACGGTATCATCGTCGTCGATGGGCATTACTGCGGCTCCGGCACGGTCGCCTGGCTCAAGGATCAACTCGCCGAACGCCACGACGTGACCGTCAAGTACGTGATCCTGAGCCATGATCATCCGGACCATGCCTGCGGCTCGGAGATCTTCAACGACACGGCGACAACGATCAGTCATGAGAATCTACTCCCCCATCTTCTCTTCGAGCAGCGCCAGTCGGCAGTGCCGGAAATCACTTTCGATGAAGAGATGAATATGCATCTCGGTGGCGTGAACATCAGGCTGCTCTATTATGGTCCGACGCATAGCGATAACCTGATCCAGGTTCATATCCCAGAAGATCGCGTACTCATCGCGATCGACTCGGCAAAGGGCCGCAACCTCTTCCCCGATTTCCGCGATATGAACGTCAACAATCAACTCGAGGTCATGAAAATTCTGGCGAACCTGCCCGACGTGGATGTCGTCCTACCCGGCCATGGCCCTGTCGTGGACCAGAACGCGTTCATCGATCATCACGACTACCTCCTGGCGATGAAGATGAGTGTCCTGCAGCACATGGCGGATGGGCGAACACTCGAGGAAATCAAAGAGCTGGTCGCGGCCTCGCAGTCGGAAGCGTTCGGGGATTACAACAGCCTCGACGCGTTCCTGATCCCGAATATCGTTACGATGTACGACTTCCTGTACCGCTACCGCGAGCCGAATATCAATATTAAGCAGGGCGAAGCTGTCCTCTGTATCGAGGATTCGACGCAGTGCCGTACGGGTCTGTCGGATCTATAATGGGGAAAAGGGACCCGGCCCCTTTTATCTCAGCGGTGGCCAAGGTGAATACCGAGCAGGTAGATTTCGCCCGCGATACTAGCGAACCTTCATGATCCACGGGCTATGCCGTTCGTGGCTCCTTGACATACCCCGTGGTTGAAAAGATCACGGCCAGCACCCAGAACAGCGGTCCGAGCACCGCCGGCCAAAACGGCAAGTATGGGATGAAGACGATAACAATGAACCCGAGGTCGACGACGGTCAGTGTGACGATATTGATCCAGTAACCCAGAGCGCTATTGCGCCAGTTCCAGCGCATGCCGACGGCAATCGCGACGACGCCGAAGAACGCCAGGTGCCAAGCCGCCTGGACGACTCTGGCCTCGAGCACGCCGGGGTCGAGTGTCGCGCTCAACTGATAGAGCATGTTGGCCGCGTTCAGGTGCAGGATTCCCCACATCACGTAAAACACGGCGCCGATTCGATGCATCATGATCTTCTCCCCGTACCGGTCTCCGGTTTGCTCGTTAATCGAGAGTTTTTGGATCGGCAATTGAGCCCACTCATCGCGCATGGTATAGGTTCGTTACCGGGCGCCGCAACGAAAAAAATCGTGCCACTTGCCACTACGAAGGAGATTCAGATATGTACTCGATGAACGACAAGAGCCGGCTTTATCGATACCTACCCGTTGGTTTATCGGCCGCACTTCTCGCACTCGTCGCCGGCTGTAGCAACGACACGCCGCGATTCGAATATATTCATATGGAAGGCGTCGAACTCGGCTACAACATGCCCTATACGCCGGCCATCAAGGTTCATTCAGGCAAGCTCGTGTTTGTCTCGGGTGTCACGGCGGCACCCGTGTATCACAGTCACCCGCACGTCCCTTCCGAATTCGATCATCTGGACTTCAGCGCCGGCGCACAGGCCACGCAGACCATGGAGAATCTCAGGATGGCGGTCGAGGCGGCGGGCGGCGAGCTAACGGACGTCGTGCATCTGAATCGGTTCATGGTCGATCAAGCCGCGGATCAGGATGCGATCAATGCCGCCATCGCCGAGGCCTGGGGCAGCGATCACCGCCCAGCCAGCACATCCGTGGAGATTCCGCGTCTCGCGACCGACCCACGCCTGCTCCTCGAGATCTCGGCGATCGCCGTCGTCCCCGACTAACCTAAACGGCGGCAAGAACAGCGACCGATTTTCGCGCAGTATCGCACGCGGCCAACGCCATGGCCGCGTGCGTCGCGGCATAGACTGATCGAAACGAGCGCATGATTCCTCTACTTTTTATAGTACTTCGTAGCTGCGCTTGGAGTGACTGAGCTTTATAGTGACCGAGCCCTCGCACAGAAGCCAGGGTCGGACCTCGTAGACGCGCGCGCCCGAGCTATGCATGGGATCCTCTGCGGCGATCGCCTTGGCCTCTTCAAGATCCTTCGCGCGGATAATCACCATGCCTTCGCCCCGCCATTGCTGCTCATCGTCGGAAAAGAACGGACCGGCGCCGAACATGACGCCGCGCTCCTCGAGGGAGATCTGGAACTTCAAATGCGCCTCGAGTACCTCCATCACGGGCCCGAGCCCATCGGCCGGCCGCGTAAAGACAGTATAGAGCTGTTTCCGTAGCATCCCCTCACAAGCGTCTCTAACATCCTGCGCCATTACTTTTGGTTCTGACATCTGTCATTTACCTCTTACCTATCGACGGCTATCGCGCCGGGTTCCGGAGACACCGAAAAAAAGGGGCCGTGTCCCTTTTTTCGGAAACGGCATCTTCTGACCGAGTCACCATAGAGTTCATGGACACGGCCCCTTTCCTGGCCCCTTTTTTATCTGCGACTCACCAAGGGATGACCGAACCGTCGTAGTTCCGCGGTCGGCCGTCGTAGTTCTCGTCGAGCCCGGCAATGACCGCGGCGATGCCGGCGACACTCTCCGCAGGCGTCTGCGCGTTCGCGACTAAGTTCGGGCGCGCGACCGAGAGCATGTCGGTGGCGACCATTCCGGGAGCGATCAGCGCGACTATGATGCCGTGTTCCGCGACTTCGGCGCGTATTTGGCGCATCGACATATTCAGCGCCGCTTTACTGACTTCGTAAATCAAACCGCCACCCGGCCTGCCCTCTCGCGTGACCGAGCCGGCGCCACTCGTGATCGAAACGATTTTCTTCTGCTCGCTTGCCGCGACATGATCGGCGAAAGCCTCGGCCATCTTCATCGGCGCGAAGACATTCACGGCCATTACCTGCTTAAAGGTCTCCGAATCCAGGGATCCCCAGCTCTGCGTTTCGAGACCACCGTAAACCCCTGCATTATTGATGAGCACATCGATCGTGGTTCCTCGATACCTGTCCGCAAGCTCTGCGATTCGCTTGTTGTCGGTGACATCCAACTGCTCGATGACGAGGTGCTCGTAACCGTTCGCCAACGCGGAAAGCTCGGTCGCGTGCTCGGGCGTCCGCACGGCAGCGAGCACGTTCCAACCCGCCGCGACGTAGTACTCGGCGAATGCGAAACCGATTCCCCGATTGGCGCCCGTAACCAGCACCGTCGGCCGGTCGGGATTGATCGTGGCGGCCTGCGAGATGCCGGCGGCCTGTGCCGTCAGGATTATGAGCGTTGCCGCCGCGATGGTACGGCTAAGCTTTCGTTTCAGGATCGGAATCATTCTTGCGTCTCCAAATACCGGAGAGGGGTTCAAGAAAGAACACCTCTGCCGAAGTAGCTGTCTAACGATAGAGGGTTGCTGTCACGGCCTATAGTAGCCGGTCTTGGATGATGCACTCCACGGTACCGCTTGAACCCGGATCGCATCCACAGGTATTGACAAGGTTAGTGCGGTTCAACCGTAATAGGCCGCAGTGCACACCGATATCTGCTCTAATCTGCTGGGGCTCAGTAGTTAACTTGTCAGTACCGCAACCGAGTATCGACACCACCCGTCGCAATCTCCTGGCTTCACTAGCGGGCTTGGGTCTGGCTGCGCCGCTCATCGCCGGACGCAAGACCCGGACTGAGGAGCCGATTACCCTGCGTTATACCTCCCACATCCCGCGTTCCCACGGCCTCTACACGGAGGCCTTCGTGCCGTTCGCCGTGCTCGTCGAGCGCGAGACGGAGGGGCGGTTGCGATTAGAGCCTTTCACGGATCAGCTGCTGCATGGTCCCATCGACGGTTTCAAAGCTGCGGTAACCGGGATCACCGACTACACCCACGCGTATGTCACCTATCAACCCGGAAGCTTCAAACTCCTGCATGCGCCGCAGCTGCCGTTCCTGTTTTCGAGCCCCGAAATCGCGAACCTCGTCGTGGAAGAACTCTATCCGCAACACTTCAAAACAGAGTACGAGCGCATGGGCGTTTACCTCGCTCATTGCGACTGCACGAGCCCTTATAACATCATCTCTAAGACTCCCGTTCGGCGTCTCGAAGATCTACAGGGTATCAAGATACGTGTCACCGGCGGCCTCACCGCGGAGATCTTCCGTGAACTCGGCGCCGTCCCCGTCACAATCGCGGCCGCCGAGGTCTATCCGGCGTTTCAGAGAGGTGTCGTCGATGCGGTCACCCTCGCGCCTTCGGACATCGTCGCCTATCGGCTTCACGAGATCGGCCCTTACTACACGCGGGTCGACATCAATGTCATTCTCCTGCACTACTGCCTCAACCGGCGAACTTTCGATGGTCTACCCGACGACCTGCGGGCGAGTTTCTATCGACTGCTGCGGATCAGGAGCCAGATGGCTGTTCAGAGCTTCTACGGCGGGCCCGGTCATGAACACGCTCTGGCTACGCTGCGCGAAGCAGATGTAGAGATGCACGAGTTGGAAGAAGACGAACTTGCTCGTTGGCGCGAAAGGGTCATGCCGCTGAAAGAACGCTATATCGCGCAATACGAAGCGGAGAATTTACCGGCACGCGCGGTCGTAGCCGACATGGAAGCACTTGCCGCCGAGTACGCCCCGCTCACCAGCGACCAGATCATCGCCCGCGTTCGAAACTCACCAGTCCAGGGAATTATCGATCTGTGATAGCAGCGCTTCTCGATCGTTGGTCGGCACGAGCTTCTCGATGGCTCTACAACCTCGGCGCTTACGGCGCGCTACCCGCATTGCTCGCGCTTGTCACGCTGGAAGTGGTACTGCGGTATGCCTTCGATGCGCCGTTGCAGTGGAGTCGAGACGCCAACGGCATCCTGTTACTGATTACGCTCTTCTCCGCGATGCCATATGCCTGGGATCGCGGCTATCACATTCGCATGGAAATCATCCATGACCGAATGTCTCCGCGCTGGCGAAGCGTCGCCGACGTGCTCTCCGCCCTGGCCGGGATCGTGTTCTTTGCACTCCTGTCCATCCAAGCCTTCATATTCTCCCGTTATATGTTCTTGACTGGTGAGACGGGTGAGGATCTAAGCGCGCCACTCTGGCCGTTCATGCTATTTGTCGCCACCTGCGGACTCGTATTCGTGGCACGATTGCTGGCGAACCCCTCGGCTGCCGCGGCCGCCGAAGAAGACAAATCCAGCCAATGGATCTGATCGTTATCGGCATCGCGGGCGTCGTTCTGCTGCTCGCGCTGCTGGCCTCTGGTGTGCCTATCGGATTCGCAATGGCCTTTACCGGAATCCTCGGACTATGGGTCGTCGAGGGCCCGATACCCACCATGGCGCATGCCGTGCTGGTTCCCTGGGAACACGGCCGGGATTTCGTGTTCGTCACCGTGCCGTTGTTCGTACTGATGGGCCAGCTCTTTTATCACGCGGGGCTTGCCAGTGATCTTTACGAGAGCCTGCGTAAATGGGTCGGGCGAGTGCCGGGCGGCATGGCGATCGCCTCGGTACTCGCCTGCGGCGGCTTCGGCGCCGTGACCGGGTCGAGTATCGCGACCGTAGCCACCATGGGTACCATCGTCATGCCGGAGATGCGCCGCTACAACTATGATTCGCGCCTGGCCACGGGCGCCCTGGCAGCCTCCGGCACACTGGGAATACTCATTCCCCCGAGTCTTATCTTCATTTTTTACGGGGTCATGACAGAGACCTCCATCGGCGCGCTCTTCATCGCGGGCATCGTGCCTGGTGTGATCACGGCGCTGATGTTCTCCGCCATCATCCTCATCCGCTGCGTAATGAACCCCGAACTCGGCCCGAAAGGGCCCCGAACGAGTTGGCGTGAGCGCGTAATCTCGATCGGCCGGCTCGGGCCCGTGGCGGGTCTCTTTATACTCATCGTGGGCGGGATTTACGCGGGGATCTTCACGCCGACGGAAGCAGCAGGCGTGGGTTGTGCGGGCGTGCTCATCACCGCACTCGTGCAGCGCAAGCTCAGCGTGGCAGCGATCGGTACCGCGCTGCGCGGCACGGTACTGATCAGCGCGATGATCTTCATTATCATCGTCGGCGGTTATCTGGTCGCACGCTTTCTCGCCGTCACCAGGCTAACGGACGTGCTCGTGGGCGTCATCATCGCCGCCGAACTCGGGCGCATCGGTTTTCTCGTCTTACTGGTGCTCTTGTACTTCGTACTCGGAGCGATGCTCGATGTTTTCGGTATGCTCGTTCTTACGATTCCGTTCATCCTGCCGGTCGTCGCCGAACTCGGAATCGACCCGGTCTGGTTCGGTGTCTTTGTCGTCATCATGGCGGAACTCGCACTCATTACGCCGCCCATCGGAGCGAACGTATTCATCATGCGGCGGGTCGCTACGGACGTCCCTATGGCGGAAATCTTTCGTGGCATCTTTCCCTTCGTGATCGGCGAACTGCTGGTGCTCGCACTGCTGATCCTGTATCCAGACTTGGCGTTATGGCTCGTTGAACGGATGCTGTAACGGCGGGGCTTTTCGAACGCCTCGACTGGCCCGGCCGCTCGAGCCGGTTGGCAACCTTCGAAAGACTATGCTACATTATGGTCAGACCAATTTGGTAGGACCAAAATGGCGTCCAGCGCCTCCAGGACCCAGGAAATCACGGACATCTTGCGCGACGAGATCCTGCGCGGCCAATACCGCGCCGGCGAGCGGCTGCCCTCGGAGCGCGATCTCTCGAGCCGCTTCGAGACGAGCCGCGGCACGGTCCGGGAGGCCCTGAAGAAGCTCGAGCAGCTCGGCCTGGCCACGATTCAACCCGGTGGTGCACGCGTCGTACCGATCGAAGACTGCACCCTCCTCGTCCTCGGGCCGCTGCTCGACCTCGGTGACAAGCCGGACCCACAACTCATCGATCAGGCTCTGGAGGCGGGTGGCGTACTCATCGGCTTCGCTGTCGCGAAGGCGATGGAGATGAACGGCACGGCCACGGTCGCGGAGGCGCGGACGATTACGGCCGAGATGCTCGATGCCGACGAAGAGAACATTCAGTCGGTGCTGGGTCCGCCGCGGCTCATTCGTCTCTTCGCGCGGGCCGCCGATCATCTCGTGCTGCGGCTCATCATGAACGGCCTCCGCAGTCAGGTCATGGAGCGCATGCAGGCCATCGGATTTCCGCTGCGCCACGACCCGCAGGCACTGCGCCAACTCGCCGAAGAACTGGATCATGCCCTGGCGACGAACGACGCCGCTCGCGTCGAGACGACAATGTGCAGGCTGATCGATCTGGTTCGTCAAAGCGTACGGCGCAGCTTCGATAACAGGGAAACGGAATCCAGAGCGGCAGTGATATGAATAGGAAGACGGCTGCACCGGTCGCCGTTATCGTGGCCGCACTACTCGGCGCCGCGGCCATCGTCGCGACCATGGAGCGCCTCCAGCCAACTCAGCCGGATCCCATCGCACCGACCGTGAGAGTCATCAAGGCGCGACAGAACGCCGTGCGCATGGTCGTCCATGCGCAGGGAACGGTAACGCCGAGAACGGAGACAGCCCTAGTGCCGGAGGTCTCCGGAAACGTGGTCTGGATATCGCCGAATCTCGTAGCCGGTGGCTACTTCGAAGGCGGTGAACCGTTGCTTCGAATCGACGATCGCGACTACGTGGCGACGGTCGAGCGGGCGCGGGCGAACGTGAGCCGTTCGGAAGCTGAGCAGGAATACTCCGCGTTCGAGTTACAGCGTCTCGAGGAACTCGAGACTCGTGCGCTGATCAGCCGCTCCGACGTCGAAGCAGGGATGCTTACTGCGCGCGTCGCCGAGGCCAGCCTCCAGGATGCCCGTGTCGCGCTCGAGCAGGCTGAACGCGAACTGGCGCGGACTGAGATAACGGCGCCATTCCAGGGCTTCGTCAGAAACGAGCAAACCGATGTCGGCCAGTTCGTGAGCCGCGGGGCAGCCATCGCGAACCTCTATGCCGTAGACTACGTGGAAGTACGTTTGCCGATCGCGGATCAGCAGCTCGCCTACCTCGACCTGCCGTTGACCCAACGCGGTGAGTTGAATGAAGCGACCGCTCCTTCCGTCACGCTGTCCGCGAACTTCGCCGGGCAGGATTACCACTGGACAGGCAGGCTCGTTCGCACGGAAGCCGAGATTGACTCCCGCAGCCGCATGGTGCACGCCGTCGCGCGAATCAGCGCGGAGGACGTCTCCAGAGCCGGCCCGGAGGCCCTGCCGCCGCCCGTCGGACTCTTCGTTAACGCCGAGATCGAGGGCCGCTCGGCTGACAATATCGTCGTTGTGCCGCGGGCTGCGATTCGGAACGCGAGCGAGGTCCTCGTCGTGGATGAGGACAATCGTCTGCGTTTTCGTACCGTCGAGCTATTGCGCGTTTATGGCGACGAAGCCTTTATCGATAGCGGGCTGTTACAAGGCGAGTTGATCTGCATCTCACCGCTGCAGGCAGTCGTCGACGGCATGCGCGTCGAACCGGTACTCGAGCATGACGGAGAGCCCGGAGCATGACACGGATCATCACCTGGTTCGTCGAAAATCCCGTCGCGGCGAATATCCTGATGATGATACTCGTCGTGGGTGGACTGATCTCCCTCTCGCAGGTCAGACAGGAAGAGTTCCCGGAGATCGATCTGGGCATAGTGCAGGTCGTCGTGCCCTATCTCGGCGCGGCACCGGAGGAAGTCGAGTCCGGTGTTTGCATTCGCATCGAGGAAGCGCTCGAGGGCACGCAGAGCATCTACCGTATGAGTTCCAACTCCAGTGAAGGTGCTTGCAGCGTCACGCTGGAACTCGAATCCAATGCCGACGACATCGAAGCGCTCAACGACATCAAGAGCCGCGTCGATGCGATTTCGACGTTCCCGGTCGAGACCGAGCGTCCAATAGTGCAGTTATTGACCGTGAGGAACGAGGGACTCGAGATCGTGATCTCGGGCGACACGGACGAACGAACACTCAAATCTATCGCGCTCGAAATGCGCGAGGAGATCGCGGTGATCGAGGGAATCTCGCAGGTCGAGGTCGCCTATGTGCGTGCCGACGAGATCTCCATCGAAGTCTCGGAACGGACGCTGCGCCGCTACGGGCTGACGCTCGGACAGGTCGCCAACGCCGTTCGGCGGTCGTCTCTGGATCTGCCTGGCGGCACGATTCGCGCCGGCGGCGGCGATATACTCATCAGAACCAAGGGCCAGGCCTACCGGGGCGAGGAGTTCGAGGAAATCGTGGTCGTGTCGCGAGCCGACGGCACGACGATCACGCTCGGCGAGATCGCGACGATCGTCGACGGGCTAGAGGAAGGCGATCTGAACGTCCGCTTCAACGGACAGCCGGCGGCCATGGTCGCCGTCTACCAGGTCGGCACCGAGGACATCATCGATATCCGCGACAAGGTTAGAGCCTATGTCGACGAAGCCCGCACGAGAATGCCCGACGGCATCGAACTCACGATATGGCGGGACGAATCCGAACTACTCGAGGCGCGCATCAGCATTTTGCTGGCAACGGCGGCCGGTGGCCTCGCACTCGTCCTGCTGTTGCTGTCACTGCCGTTGCAGTTCCGGCTCGCGATGTGGGTGGCGGCCGGCATCCCGATCGCGATGATGGGCACGCTCGCGCTCTTCGCTCCAGCGGGGATCACGCTGAGCACGATGTCGGTCATCGCGTTCATTCTCGTCCTAGGTATCGTCGTCGACGATGCAATCGTCGTAGGCGAGCGTGTGTACGCCCACGAACGTCATACGGATGACCAACGCTCCGCCGCTATCGAAGGCGCGGCAGAAGTCGCGGTCCCCGTAATTTTCGGCGTACTGACCACGATGGCAGCGTTCATCCCCGTCATGTTCATGCCGGGCCGAATCGGTAGTCTGTTTACCGTCATGGGCTACATCGTCGTCATTTGTCTCGTATTCAGCATCATCGAGTCCCAACTCATCCTGCCGTCGCATCTGGCACACCGTCGCATCGAGCCGCGTAGCGGCCGTGAGAATGCATTCGTCGCTCGCTGGCATGACTTTCAGGCGAGACTGTCTTCCGGTATCGAGGATTTTGCCGAAAACAGTTACGCCGACGCATTGAGCCGGGTCCTGGAGTGGCGCTACCTGACGTTGGCTACCGGCGTGGGTGTACTGATGCTGGCGCTGGCTCTCTACTTAAGTGGCCGAATCAGCGTCCAGTTCATGCCACCGATCTCGGGTGACCGCGCGGTGGCGAGACTGACCATGCCGGAGGGAATCCCGGTCGAGGAGACGATCGCCGCCACGCAGCAGATTGAGCAGGCGGTGCAGATGCTGAAAAACGAACTCGACGGGGCTCGCCCGGGTCAGCCGATCATCATCGAGCACGTACTGACCACCATCGGGCAGAGCCTGGCCGGCAGTGGTCCCGGTGACAGCAACAACCGGTACCGAACGCCGGTCAGTCATCGCGCGGACGTGGCCATCGGATTGATTCCCGCGGCCGAGCGCGACGACTACCCCGCGGAGATGATCGCAGAACGCTGGCGGGAACTCACCAGTCCGATCGCGGACAGCGTGGAATTGACGTTCTCGGGGAATCAGCTATCGGCCGGAGACGCCATCTCCATTCAACTGCGCGGAAGAGACGTAGGTGAACTGGCCGCCGCGGCCACCGACCTTCGTGCCGAACTCGCACGATTCAACGGAGTCGCGGATATATCCGATTCGTTCCGCTCGGGCAAGCAAGAGGTACAGTTGTCGCTGCGGCCCGAAGCCCAGAATCTCGGCCTGACGCTGAACGACCTCGCCCAGCAGGCGCGCCAGGCGTTCTACGGTGAGGAAGCACAACGGGTTCAGCGCGGCACGGAGGATGTGCGCGTCATGGTTCGCTACCCGGAGGCAGAGCGGCGCTCGCTCGGCGACCTCGAGGACATGCGTATCCGTACTCCCGACGGAACCGAGATACCATTCGCGGCCGCGGCTGAGATCACGCTCGGCCGGGGCTACTCGACGATCCGCCGAATCGACCGGCAGCGCACCGTAACCGTCAGAGCCGACGTCAACCGGAGTATCACGACGCCCGAAGCCGTACTCAGCTCGCTGGCAGCCGACACGCTGCCGAGAATTCTGGCCGGGTATCGCGGCGTATCCTATTCGTTCACGGGCGAGCAGGAAGAACGCGAGGAATCGTTCGGCGGACTGATGGAGTTGTTCCCGGTTGCCCTGCTCGTGATGTTTGCCGTGCTCGCAATCCCGCTCAGATCCTATTTCCAGCCGCTCGTAATCATGAGCGTGATTCCTTTCGGTGCCGTCGGTGCGATCGTCGGCCATCTCATCATGGGCTGGTCGCTGGTTCTGCCTTCGATCCTCGGCATCATTGCGCTTTCGGGAGTCGTCGTTAACTCGAGTCTCGTACTCGTGGACTACATCAACCGGCAACGCCGGGTCGGTGTACCGCTCCTCGAAGCCGTGCGAACCGCGGGCATCGTGCGCTTCCGGCCGATATTACTGACATCCGCCACGACCTTCGCGGGACTCACACCGCTAATGACCATCGATAATCCAGCGACTGCATTCATCGTGCCGATGGCGATCTCGCTGGGCTGGGGCGTCGTGTTCGCAACCGTAATTACACTGTTCCTCGTCCCGTGTCTCGTCCTGATCCTCGAGGACCTGGTGCCGGAAGAGAAAACTGCGCCGGCGCCGCCTAATCCGCTGCCGACCGGGGCGGTCCACGTGCCCGGGCACTGAGCCCGCCCAAACTTAAGTTTTCTTAAGATTGTCGTATTGCGGGCGATCGTAACTGACTATCCGGCGAGCTTTTCGGGCAGAATACCGCTGTCTGATCATTTTCGCCGCTTTCATCGGAGTCTTGCGCGTCGTGATTCTTAGCGAGCCCTAGCGATCAAACTCCGCGACGGCGGTTTTTACAGTGCCGCCGTCTTCGAACTCCGTCCACGCGAAAACCAGGCGATCACCGGCCGCGACTATCTGTGGAAAATCGGCCGGCCGGCCGATATCGATGACTGCCACAGTTTGAGTCTCGCCGACGAGACCCGCGGCGGAGACGCGACGAATCGCCAGACCGACACCATCATTTTCGCTGCGCAACCAGGTAATTGCCGCGTCACCGGAGTCGGTTATCGCCACGTCGACGTGGCCGAAACTGCCTGCCGTATCGATCTCGACGGGTGTGCCGAAGCTCCGTCCGGAATCTTCGGAGAGAGCTAATCGCACGTAAGGATCGTTGCCCGGTGCGCTGAACCAGGCCACCGCTACCGAGTCGCCTTTTGCGGCTATCGCCGGCCCGTTGATCGGGCAGGCTTCGATAACCCAGTTGTCCGGACTGAGCGGCAGAGGTGCCTGCCATTGACCGCCCTCCATGCGCCGGATAACGATATCGCGGCCTTCCTCCGTTGTGCGATCACGATATGCGAGGACGGGGCCGCTCGAAGCCAACGCAACGTCAGGCAAGCAACAGTCACAAACGAGTTCGTCGAGTTCGAGCGACTCGAGTCGCTCGCCCGTCGCGCTGAAGCGCGCGTAGCGCAGACTCGTACCGACGATGTTGCCGTCGGCATCTTCGTAGAGATATTCACCGTCGATGATCAGGTTCCGGCCGTCGAGCCAAACGGCACTGACCCCATCCTCCTCGCGAAACAACGTCACGAACCCGTGTTCTGTTTCGGTGCCGTCCCGATGCAATAAGGACGGAGCTTGCCAGCTCGCACCACCGTCCACGGAGAACGCTACGAAGCTGTCGTAGGCGAAGAAGCTCTCCGGCTGATCGCGCAACCAATGGGCCGCCCAGAGATCGCCGGCAGCAGGAACGATCGAAGGGGTGTCGGCCCAGTTCACGAACCAGTCGTCGCTTGCCGCAACCGTCCGAACCTCGCCCCAGCCCAGATCGCCCAACGAAGCGTACTTCAACGCGTGGTCACCGTCGGCCAGCTCGAGCCAGCTCAGCACCGCGCCGCCCTCCGGACCGACGACAAGACGCGGTTGCGCGCTACCCACTCCGGCGGGACTGCCGATATCGGTGAAACTCAGCGGACCCGGCGGCGAGCGCTCGCAGCCCAAGCAAAGCAGCGTGGTGAGCGCCAGCGATACAGGACGCAGAATCCGCGCAGCTCGGTGATTCATAAGGCCACTCACTCGCGGCGGCGTCTAATATTCTCAGCCCGGACCATGGACCTCATACCAGACCGTATCCTCGAGCGCCTCGAAGCCATGCGGCACCCAGGCTGGGATGACGATGATGTTGCCGGGTTCGAGAATATACTCGATCGTGCCGACAAACCCCGACGCGCGTCCGGACTCGAGGTAGATAAACTGCTCGTCGGCGTGGTTGTGGTTCGGCGTTAGCGCGCCCGTATCGAGTCGGATGCGCGTGTAAGAAACCGTATCGCCCGCGACTGCACGAATGTGAATTCCGTCGCGTACGTTGCGCTCCTCGATATCGTTCCAGTTCTCCAGCCGGCCCTGTGGCGCGACCACCTGAGCAACGCATACCAGGGGGAAAATGGAAGCGGCAACTAGACCGCCAATGACCCATGCTCGCTGCATCCACTCTCTCCTTCCGAAAACCAATGATTCAGTATATGAGATAACGTCGACCCGAACGACGGGGAGAACCTAGGCGACCTCCGGGTACCGTTCATGCCAGGGCGTCGCCTCCTCGAACGCACGCGCGAAGCGGAAGACCTTGGCATCCTCGAACATTCCGCCCGCGAGCATCAGCCCTACGGGCAATCCCGCCGCGGTGAAGCCGCAGGGGACGGAGATCGCGGGTTGCCCCGAAAAATTGAAGATACAGCAGTTCTTGCGCCGCTCGACGTCATGATCACGCGGCTGCTTCTCGATCGGCGCGGCCGCTACCGTCGAAGTCGGCATCGCGAGGACATCGCATTGCTCCAGCACGGCCGCCGCCTTCGATCTGAACTCTTGCCGGAAGGCTTGAGCCGCCTGGTAGTCGGAATCGGACCATTTGGTGACAGCGGCGTAGCGGCGCCGGAACGGTTCACTGAACGCGTCGGGATCGCCCTCTAGGGCTTTGCGGTTCGCCAGCGCGATCTCCGAGAACGTCACATCGGCTTCGTGATAGGCACGCTCGACACCAGGCAGATCCACGTCGACGACGTCCGCGCCGAGGTCCGTATACGTCTCGATAGCACGCGAGACGATTTCGATGACCTCGGGATCACCGCCGGAGAAGAAGAACTCGCGCGGCACACCGACGACCGTGCCGTCGACGCCTTGGCTCATCGGCATCGAGTAGTCGCTTGTCGCACGGTCCACCGAATTGGGATCGTTGTTGTCCGGTCCCTGGATAGCCTCGAGCACGAGCGCCGCATCGCGAACGCTACGGGCGAGCGTACCGACGTGATCCATCGACGAGACCAACGGCATGACGCCGGCCACGCTCACGAGGCCGAATGTCGGTTTATGCCCCACGATGCCGCAGCATTGAGCGGGCTGACGAACGGAGCAACCTGTGTCCGAGCCGATCCCCGCAAAAGCCATCCCGGCCGCGACCGCGACGGCCGAGCCGCCGCTGGAACCACCGGGATGATGATCCAGTTTCCAGGGATTCGCGATCGCTCCATAGTAAGGATTGACGGACGTCGTACCGAATGCGAGTTCGTGCAGGCCCGTCTTGCCGAGCATGACGGCACCGGCAGCGGACAGCAGTCTTACCACCGCGGCATCCGAGTCCGGAATCCAGTTTTCGTAGTACTTACTGCCACCGGTAGTGAGTACTCCCGCCGTTGCGAACAGGTCCTTTATCGCAATCGGAATTCCGTGCAATGGCCCCCGGTCCTTACCGACCGCCAGCTCGGAGTCGGCGCACTCAGCCTGCTCGAGCGCCAGATCTGGCGTCACCGTAATGAATGCGTTGAGCTTCGAGTCGAGCCGATCGATCCGGTCGAGCATCTGCATTGTCAACGCGACTGCCGATATCTCGTTAGACCGGAGAAGCGCGCCAGCTTCTGGAATGGTTGCAAATTCGATGCTTTTTGTCGCCATGAGTAATGTGTCTCGGTCTCAAAATAAATCACGGTTGCAGTCTACCTGTTGTAGGATGATCATGGCCCTGATGAGCGGGGAACCCAACCAACTCTAACAGGGCCAAACCAGGGACTGGAATGGATTTCGCGTCACACCGGTAGATGAAGGCCTTATTCAAGATCCTCGGTATCTCCGCAGCTGTCCTGGCGACGCTGGCCATCGGCGCGGCAATCTTCATCGGCTGGTTTTTCGATCCCAACGACTATAAGGATTACGTTGCGGAATGGGTCGAAACTCGTACCGGACGGGATTTCGTCATCGAGGACGACCTGGCTCTCACATTTTTCCCACCGCTCGGCGTAGAAACGGGCGGCCTGCGACTCGGAAACGCCGAAGGTTTCGGCGACGATGCCTTCGCGACCGCGGAGAGTGCTGTTCTACGCGTCAAGCTGTTGCCGCTGCTATTGGCGCGCGTTGAACTCGGCAACCTCGAAGTAGACGGCCTGCGGCTGAATCTCGGCAGGGACATCGAGAACCGCGGCAATTGGGAGGATCTGCTCGCAGACCCAGGCCCTGGCGGAAGCCCAAGTCTTGCAGTACCTGGCGGCAACGGCATGCTGCAGAACCTAAACATCGAGGGCGTCGAGATCACGAACGGCCTGATCTTCTGGCGCGAGGACACGACCGAAGTTCGTTACATCGTTTCCGAACTCTCACTGGAAACCGGCCCGATACTGATCGGTCAATCCGTCAGGGCGGAACTCGGCTTCGAGCTGGTCGGAGTCGAGCCGCAGTTCACGGCGCAACTCACCGCTACGGCTAACGCACTGATCAATCCCTCGAGTTCACGCTACCTCGCCGAGGATCTGCGGCTCGGCTTCTATCTCGAGGACGGCCGCCACGAGGAGCGCGCCGCCGGTAGCCTCCAATCCACGATCAGCCTATCGCTAGACGATAGGACCATCAGTTTCTCCGAATCCCAACTCGAGGCCTCTCTACGAAATCCGCCGATCGGCCCGGCAGCGTTGCAGGTCGGCGCAACCTGGTCGAGCAGCCAGATTGACCTGAGTTCTGGAACGGTCGATGTCACGGGCCTAGCGACAAATACGAACGGTATCCTTGCAAGTTGGGAGCTCGCGGGTCGAGCTCTTCTCGATGAACCCGAGCTGGCAGGTCAAGTTCGTGTCGCCGACGAATCTCTCGGCGCCGCACTCGACCTGCTGAGCCTTCCGATACAGGCAGGTCGTGACGCGGATACGCTCGGCGGCTTCGACCTCGCCGCCGAGTTCCTGCTACGTGCGGGCAGCCGCGAACTCGCTTTGTCCGAATTAAGTGTGTCGGCCCTCGGTATGGAGCTCTCCGGCACGTTGAACGCGGACGCAGCCGGAAACGGCTACGGACGAATTTCTATTCCTTCTTTCGACCCGCGTGCGGTGCTCGATCTCGTCTCTGCCGAGATGCTCGTGGGCGCCGATTACTCCGGAATCGACTCGCTGGCTCTAGCGGCAGAATTTCAGATGGACGGCCCGCGCCAGCAGACGTCAATTCGCGGCGTCCGCGCTGAGGTGATGGACGCCTCGATCACGGGAGACGTCGACTATTTCGGCGCTGAACGCCGTCTAGAAGGATCCGTCAGCACCACAACCGTCGATCCGGATTTCATTGCTCAGGTTTTTCCAAATCTGCTGCCCCCCGCCCTCACCACCGAGCGACTCGGCTCGCTGCGAATGAATACCGAGTTTGCATTCGATACCGTGACAGGTGAGCTCAGGCTCGCGGCTCTCGATGCCGAAGTGATCGGGTTACAG